>wild_sample_2__coassemble_257_pt1 | contig 31108 bp, 27 predicted proteins | sample wild_sample_2__metabat2_low_PE_002 | metagenome-assembled genome bin wild_sample_2 | reverse complement strand
CTACCTCTCAGGGGCAGGCAGAAATGCAAGACCTGGCCCCTATTACCGATCGAGATCGTATCCAAAAATGGTTTGCTGAATTAGTAGAATTTGGCAATATCGTCCAAGAAAATGGTCCAGTACCACTAGCTAATACAGCTGACTTGACGGAAATCTTGCGTCGTATCGAATTAGATGCGAGCTTGGCAAGTCAAGAATTTGCAAAAATAAAAAAAGTTCTGCGTTTGGTAAATGAAACGCGGCGTTTTTTTGAACACGCAGTAAATGTTAGCTTTCCTGTTTTGTCACAAACACTCGACAAATTTGTCGATGTGGGGTATTTGCTAGGCCTCCTGCAAATCATCGATTCGGCGGGTGCACTTGCGGATACCGCCTCAAGTCATTTGTTTAGTCTGCGTCAGACAATCAAAAAAAGTGACAGTGACGTCAAAAAAATATTGGCTGAAATCTTGTCCAAGTCTCAGGATCATTTGACCGAAAATATCATTACCATCCGTCAAGGACGGCCAGTGCTTGCTGTCAGAAGTGATAGTAAGAATAAAATACCTGGCGTCGTCCACGATATGAGTGCCTCAGGTCAGACCTTCTATATCGAGCCAAATCGAGTGGTGACACTAAACAACGATATTGCCCAAAAGAGGATAGAAGAAAAAAATGAAGTGGCTCGGATACTGCGAGAACTTGCAGAGGGCATAAAACCCCATACACCAGATATTCGACAAAACACCTGGTTGATCGGACAAATCGACCTCATCAACGCAAAATATCGCTACCAGCTGGCTAACAAAGCCACGATACCGACTATTTCTGATCATAAAGCAATTAAACTTTACGATGCCAGACACCCCTTAATCGATCCAAAAACAGTCGTCGCAAATGATCTTTTCTTTGATCAGACACTGGAAACGATCGTTATCACTGGCCCAAATACAGGTGGTAAGACGATTACCTTAAAAACACTTGGTGTGGCACAGCTGATGGCACAATCTGGTCTACCTATCTTAGCGGATCATGGTAGTCAGGTCGGCATCTTTACAGAGATTTTTGCTGACATAGGTGATGAACAATCCATCGCCCAAAGCCTATCAACCTTTTCTAGTCATATGACCAATATCGTTAAGATATTAGGACAAGTTGACCACAAAAGTCTTGTCTTATTTGATGAGTTGGGTGCGGGTACTGACCCTAAAGAAGGGGCAGCGCTTGCGATTTCTATTCTTGACTTTCTAAAAGCTAGACATGCTAAAACACTTGCGACCACACACTATCCTGAGCTAAAAGCGTATGGCGTTGAAACGGATGGTGTCGAGAATGCCTCTATGGCCTTTGATTTGGATAATTTCAAGCCGACTTATCGTTTGGTACAAGGGGTACCAGGACGGTCAAATGCCTTGGAAATTTCAAGACGTTTAGGCTTGGACAGCTCGATATTAGCTGAAGCTGCGGGCTTTCTGACAGAAGATGAACATGATGTAAACGTCATGATTGCCTCATTAGAGCAAAAAAATCAAGACTTAACAGCATCAGTCGCGAACATCAGGATACTTGAAAAAGAAAATAAGCTCTTGCACCAAGACTTGAGCAAGTCAGTTGAGACCTTTAAGCGTGACCGTGAAAAAGCCTTAAACGAAGCACGACAAGAAGCACAAGATATCGTCAAAGTTGCGATCGATGAAGCAGATACGATTCTCAAAAATCTACAAGACAAGTCCTTATTGAAACCACACGAAATCATAGAAGCAAAACATCAACTCGGTGAGCTAGCTCCTGAACTTGTTGATTTATCTAAGAACAAAGTCCTTAAAAAAGCCAAAGCAAAACGTGGCCTTAAGCCAGGCGTGGAAGTCCTCGTCCTATCCTATAATCAGCGTGGTAATCTCATCAGACTGGCTAAAGATGGGCGCTGGGAAGTTCAGATGGGCTTGATCACCACAAAACTATCAGAAGACGAGTTTGACCCGATAGAGAGTGAAGCAATCACTAAAAAAGTTAAGACCAAAGCCGTTAAAAAAACAGTGACTTCCCATATTCAAGCCCAGTTAGATTTACGTGGCACTCGATTTGAAGAAGCCCAAAAGCAATTAGACGACTATCTAGACCAAGCCTTACTCGCTAATCTGCACCAGATTACCGTCGTCCACGGTATCGGTACAGGGGTCATACGTGAGATGGTCCGTGAATATCTCCAACGGTCGAGACACGTCAAGTCCTACACCTATGCCCCACAAAATGCAGGCGGTAGCGGCGCGACGATCGTGACCTTGAAGTAGGTCAAAACGTATGCTGAAATATAGACAACACCCCTATATATTGATAATGAAAGGACTGATAGCCCCCACCAAGGCTATCAGTCCTTTTTTATTCCCCAAAATTCTGTTAAACTATAGAAAGTGATGAAAAAATAACGGAGAAAAAATAATTAATGAGTATTTTAACAGTACAAAAACTAAGTCATGGCTTCGGAGATCGTGCGATTTTTGATGATGTCAATTTCCGCTTGCTTAAAGGTGAACATATCGGCTTTGTGGGAGCAAATGGCGAAGGGAAATCGACCTTCATGAATATTATCACGGGTGCTTTACAGCCTGATGAAGGTAAAATCACTTGGTCGACCAAGCATCGTGTGGGGTATATGGATCAGCATGCTGCGCTAGGTAAGGGCAAGACAACCCGCCAATCGCTATCTGAAGCTTTCCAATATCTACTAGATGCAGAAGCTGAGATGAATGACATCTACGGGCGCATGGGTGAGATGCTGGATGATGAGATGACAGTCGCACTGGAACAAGCAGCCAGCCTACAAGATACACTGGATAATTCTGACTTTTACTTGATAGATGCTAAGGTAGATGAAATCGCGCGAGGTCTAGGTCTGGGTGACTTCCTGGAAAAAGATGTCGCCGATTTATCAGGTGGCCAACGCACTAAGATTTTACTAGGTAAATTGTTGTTAGAGAAACCAGATATCTTACTTTTGGATGAACCGACTAACTACTTAGATGAAGAACATATCAACTGGTTAAGAAGCTATCTGCAAGCATATGAGAATGCCTTTGTTTTGATTTCGCATGATGTTGACTTTATGAATGATGTCATCAACATTATCTATCATGTTAACCAACAGAAAATCGATCGTTATGTTGGGGACTACCATAACTTTGAGCGCTTATTTGAAGAAAAGAAAAAACAGCTAGCCTCACTTGCTGGAGCACAGCAGGCGGAAGCAGCTAAATTAAAAGACTTTATTGCTAAGAAAAAGGCAAATGTCGCGACATCTGGTCAAGCAAAAGCGCGTCAGAAGAAGCTAGACAAGATGACCTTTGTCGAGACGATTCAAGAAAAAGCTAAGCCGAGTTTTGAGTTCAAACTGGCTAGAACAGCTAGCAAGCTGATTTTTGAAGCGACTGATTTGGTGATTGGCTATGATGCTTCTGAACCTTTATCTAGTCCGATTAATTTGACTGTCGAACGCGGGCAAAAAGTTGCCTTTACCGGGTCAAATGGTATTGGTAAATCAACCTTGCTTAAATCTTTACTAGGCGAACTGAAGCCATTATCAGGAACAGTCCTTCAAGGTGAATTCCAAGAAATCGGCTATTTTGCACAAGAAGATAAAAATCCCAGTCAAAAAACCGTTTTAGAGGAATACTGGGATACGTTCTCTACGCTAAACCAAGCAGAAGTGAGAGCGGCATTAGCAAGATGTGGCTTAGGGACGAAACAGATCGAAAGTCGTGTCTATGTTCTATCCGGTGGTGAGCAGTCTAAACTCCGTTTAGGCAAAATCATGAATCATGAATCAAATATTCTAGTCATGGATGAACCGACCAATCACCTCGATGTAGATGCTAAGGATGAATTAAAACGTGCGCTACAGGCCTATAAAGGCACGATCTTGATGGTGAGTCATGAACCTGAATTCTATCAAGATATCGTGAGTGAAACGATTGATTGCGAAAACTGGACAACAAAAGTTGTATAAAATGATAAGCCGATGGGCTTATTTTTTTGTAAAAAAAAAGTCCCGATGACAGGACGTCCTCAAAAGAGGTGGATACGCACTGACCCTCAAACCAAAAGGTGAAGGTTCCGCTTATTTTAACTCGCTGTGTTGAATTGAATGCCTTCAACACCTCTATTATCGCAAAACAGATGAGAGTTGTCAACTGAAAAGGTGGGCTAGCGTCTAGGTATCAAGCTGTTACAATCGATTAAATATAACGGATAATCTGATTTTATAGGCACAAAGAAATTTGCTGATACTCACTGATTTTTAGGTCAAATCAGGTCTTGGTATTTCGTGTGCAAATTATGAGACAAACCTAAAACTTTAAGGTAGAATAGAGCTAGTAAAACAAATAGAGGTGGTTAATATGACAACAGAAGTAACAGATGCAACTTTCCAAGAAGAAACAAAAGATGGCATCGTGCTTGTTGACTTTTGGGCAACATGGTGTGGCCCTTGTAGAATGCAAGGTCCTATTTTGGATCAACTTTCAGAAGAATTAGATGAAAGTGAACTTAAAATCGTCAAGATGGACGTAGATGAAAATCCTGCGACACCACAAACATTTGGTGTCATGAGCATCCCAACACTACTCTTCAAAAAAGATGGTGAAGTGGTGAAACAAGTTGCTGGAGTCCATACAAAAGATCAAATTAAAGGTATTTTAGCAGAATTAAATGCCTGATTATGACAAAGTCTAAGTGATGTAACCATCATCTAGACTTTTTTTGATCTAATCTCTAGTCTTGAAAAAAACGTTTTTTTCGGATATAATAGGTCTATGAGTAAGAAAAAAGAAACGGAAATTCAAATTTCTGATAGTCAAGATGGCGTGGTTTTAACAGTTGGTAAAAAAACAGTTGCTGAAATCAAAAATAATGCTGATGATGCCTATGATGTCTTTGTTAATGGTAAATTGACTAAGACCCTAAAAGCGTATCCTGAGGCCTTGGAAGAAGCAATTAAAATGTATAATCTTGCCTTATAAAGCAGCTAGCTTGGTAAGTGCAAGAGGCTAAGTTTAGGGTTATCGATCGTTTGATATATCAGTAAAATTGGTAACAATATATCCGTATAGAGAAAGCGACAGGGTTCGCTTTTATTTTAGAAAGTTTTAGCAAATGGTAAAAAGAGACTTATATCGCAACATTTTGATTGGCTTGATTGTCATCGGTATCCTGTTTATCATTCGGTTCTTTGTATTTGAACCTATCAGGATTCATAATAATAATATGTCGCCGATCTTACCAAATAAAACACAGGTTTTTGCCATGAAACGCACAAAACTTGAGAATTTGGATTTGGTGGCCTATCGACACCATGGTAAAAAATATGTGGGTCGGATTATTGGCACACCAGGACAAAGCGTCGTGGCTATGGATAATGTGGTTTATTTGAATCAAATCATCTTGACAGAGCCTTACATTAAGCAAAATCAAGCAACCTATCTTAAGACCCATGATGATGATTTTACCACAGATTTTCGGCAAGATAAGTTGGCCGCTAAAACCTACTGGATCCTAAATGATGCCAGGGATGTTAAAGCAGATAGTAGAACATTTGGTGCCATTAAACAAAAAGATATTTTAGGTGAACTGAAATTTAAGTATGCCCCGATTAGCGCTTTTGGCTTTGTTGAGAATGATGAAGCGAAGATAGAGAACGGGTTTGATACAGAATAATGAAGATGAGAGACACAAAAATTGCTGATATTGTCCATGACATTATCTGATGATTTGTGTCTTTTTTTGTTATAATAGAGACAGAACAGTTTGGTAATCCGACGAGGATAAATAGCAAGTCTTTAGCCTTACCAGCTGTGGGTCAAAAGTAGTTGGGACTAGGTGGCGTATCCCTGATTCTTGCTATTAAAGGCAATAAAAAATAACGTTTATTTCAAAATTAATACGCATCGTATTGGGGGAAAAACTAATGAGAATGGTAGATATCATTCAGAACAAACGTGATGGTAAAGTATTATCTAAAGCGGAAACAACGTGGATGATAGATAACTATGCTAAGGGCGAGATTCCAGACTATCAAATGGCTGCTTGGGCCATGGCAGTTTACTTTCAAGGGATGGCCATGACAGAAATTGCTGATTTAACAATGGCGATGGTAGAAACAGGTCATCAAATTGATCTGTCGACGATTCCTGGTATTAAGGTTGATAAGCACTCGACAGGTGGTGTTGGTGACAAGGTTACCCTTATCTTAGCACCCTTGGTGGCAAGTTTTGGTGTACCAGTAGCTAAGATGAGTGGTCGTGGCTTAGGCCATACTGGTGGCACAATCGATAAACTTGAAAGTATTCATGGCTACCAAGTAGAGCGCACCCAAGAGGCCTTCGTCCAACAAGTCAAGGACATCGGTATTTCTGTTATTGGCCAGTCAGATGATTTGGTAAAAGCAGATAAACTGCTCTATGCTTTACGAGATGTGACGGCAACAGTCGACATCATTCCCTTGATTGCAAGCTCTATCATGTCGAAAAAAATAGCTGCAGGTAGTGGGGCGATTTTACTAGATGTGACGGTTGGTAGTGGTGCATTCATGAAAAACTTGGATGATGCACGTATTCTGGCAAAAACGATGGTAGATTTAGGCAATGCAGTTGGCCGAAAAACAGTCGCTGTCGTAACAGATATGAGACAACCACTTGGGACGACCATCGGTAATCGTCTGGAGATTGCTGAAAGTATGGCAGTCTTACAAGGCGGTGGCAGACCTGATCTGAGACACTTTATCGCTGAATTAGCACAGATTATGTTGTCATTGGGTGGTGTGACGAAATCTATCGATGAGATTCTAACGCATCTATCAAATGGTGCTGCCCTTGATAAGTTTAAGCAAATGATCGAAGCACAAAACGGTGATTTTGATGATTTACTTAACACGCCAACACATGAGACAGCCTTTTCAAAAGTTGTTTTGAGTCCTAAATCAGGCTATATTACGGACTTTGATGCGCTGGTAGCTGGTCATCTCGCCATGAGATCTGGTGCTGGTCGTGCTGTCAAGTCAGACCAACTAGATATGGATGCTGGTCTTCGTATCTTTAAGAAGATCGGTGATCAGGTTGTTACAGGTGACCCGCTTTTTGAAATCGTTTATAACAAAGCAGACTTTGATGCGGAGCTGGAAAGTCAAGTCATGCTAGATGCGATTGTGATTGCGGATGAAAAAATTGAGATAAAAGAAATAGTGGAGATTATCAAATGAACTTAAATAAATATATTGATCATACAGTCTTAAAAGCTGATACAACTAAAGAAACTGTACAGAAAATTATCGATGAAGCCATTAAATATGACTTTATGAGTGTCTGTTTAAATCCGACTTGGGTGGCTTATGCAGCTGAAAAATTGGCAGATACAGATGTAAAAGTTTGTACGGTAATTGGCTTTCCTTTGGGTGCCAATACCTCTGTTGTTAAGGCATTTGAAGCAAGTGAAGCAATCAAAAATGGTGCTGACGAAGTCGATATGGTGATTAACATCGGCGCTGCTAAAGCTGGCGACTGGGACTTGGTGACATCGGATATTGCAGCTGTTGTCGCAGTTTCAAAAGCTGTCACAACTAAAGTGATTATCGAGACATCTCTGCTAACAGATGATGAAAAAGTAAATGCGTGTCAAGCAGCTGTTAAAGCGGGTGCTGATTTTGTCAAAACATCGACTGGTTTTTCTACAGCAGGTGCAACGGCTACTGATATTGCTTTGATGCGTCAAACTGTTGGCCCTGATATGGGTGTCAAAGCCTCTGGCGGTGTTCGCTCGATTGCTGATGCAGAAGTGATGATTGCGGCTGGTGCGACAAGATTAGGGACGTCAAATGGCGTAGACATTATGAAAGGAAACATAGCTGATGTCGGAGGATATTGAACTTTTTAAACAAGCAAGAGAGGCAGCAAGTGTTGCCTATGTGCCATATTCCCACTTTCCAGTGGGTGCTGCCTTAATTGCCAAAAATGGCCTTGTTTTTCAAGGCTGTAATATCGAAAATGCTAGTTTTGGTTTGACCAACTGTGCAGAACGCACGGCTATTTTTAAAGCTGTTTCGAGTGGTGTTAGCGAATTTGAGATGATCGGTATTTATGGTGAAACAGATGAACCGATCTCACCTTGTGGTGCTTGTCGTCAAGTTTTGACTGAGTTTTGCTCAGATGACATGCCTGTTTGGTTATTCTCAAAAAGTGGTGATGTCAAGAAAACGACGGTTGGTGATCTCCTTCCCTATCATTTTAAAAAATTAACCTGATTAGTAGAAAAGCTGCAAGCAATTGCGGTTTTTTTCGTATAAAATATAGAGAGGATAGGGTTTATGACTAATTTCGATTTGTATCGGTTAAAAAAAGCAGGGATGAGTAATTTAGTGCTAAATCAGTTTTTAGACTTTATCAGCAGCGTCACGGCAGATGATAGGCAGCATCCTGTGCTTTTACTTTTACCAAAATTTATCCGACAGGCTACTATGAAACATAAGGGGTTATTTTGGGAAAGGTTCAAGCAGTTAGATATAAAAGCCAAATTTCAAGTCCAAGTTAGCCACCCAGATAAACCTGTATCGGCGTGCTGTAATTAAACATTTTTCTTGGATAGTTATTCATCCAAATTTCAATTTGAGCGACCTCTTTCGTGGTCGTTTTTATTGTGCCTTTAGGCAAAAATCTACGAATCATGCGATTGTGATTCTCGTTAGTTCCTCTTTCCCAACTAGAATAGGCATGAGCATAGTAAATATCACAATTAACTGCCTCAGATAAACGAGCAAATTCAGTACCATTATCAGCTGTAATGGACTTAAATTGAAAATTTTGAGTTAATGCCTTAAGCTCAGAATTAACTGCCTCAGAAGATTTATCAGCGATTATTCTGATAATCTCCAAACGACTTTTTCGCTCTGTCAAAGTCAATAAAACCTTGTTTTTAGCCCTTGTTAAGACGACAGTATCAATTTCCCAATGCCCTAACTCATTGCGCCTGTTTATATCTTCAGGACGTTCTTCAATGGATTTACCGTAAACTCTAGGATTAGCTGAAACCGTCTTGATAACTTTTGTCTTATGTGGATAAAGCATATCTTTACGTTTCAAGCCTAATTTGCCATTATAAATCCAGTTGTAAATGCTTGAGTAGCTGATTTGACCATTGAATTTAGCTTTAGCGATCACTTCTGGAGAGACCTTAGCCTTGATGTAATGGATAATTTTTTCCAATACCAGCTTATCAAGCTTTGTGTTTTTAATAGACTTTTTTCGTTGCTTATGGTACTGTTGATGCGCATACTCGCTACTATAGACGATATGATACGCTCTAAAGGTATCCATTTGTTGGACTTGTCCTCGCTTGACTTCATTATTGATTGTTTGATGGCTACGACCTAATAACTTAGCAATCTGACGTCGACTCATCCCTTCTTTAAACCATTTTTCGATAAGTTGTCGTTCAGCTAGTGACAAATGGTTATAAGTTGTGGTGTAATTTTCTTGCATCTCAAAGCTCCTATGACTGGTATCTGTTTAATTACAGCATAGCATCTTTGAGGTGTTTTTTAGTGGGAAAATTTTTTCCCTGAGGTGGCTAACTTCATTTTACAATTTGCAGTTAGATATAAAAGCCTTACGACAAGAATTTTTAAGGTTCCCATCATTCTCTATCTTAGACAAGGCCTATCCTGAGTATCTTAGAGAGATATATAATCCACCAGTATTACTCTTTTATCAAGGAGACATTAAGTTATTGGCCATGGAAAAAATAGCCTTTGTTGGTAGTCGTGCCTGCAGTAAACAAGGGATTACTAGCATTCAAAAAATCATTAAAGAGTTAGGCAATCAGTTTGTTGTGATTAGTGGATTGGCACGGGGAATTGATACTGCCTGTCACCTTGCTGCCATCAAAAATGGCGGTAGGACGATTTCAGTGATTGGAACCGGTTTGGATGTCTCTTATCCCAGAGAAAACGAACAGCTTCAGTCATTTATCGCAAAAAATCATCTGATCATCACTGAGTATGGGCCAGGTGAGCAAGCATTGAAATATCATTTTCCAGACAGGAATAGGATCATTGCAGGCCTCTCTAGAGGTGTTGTTGTGAGCGAGGCTAAGCGTCGGTCAGGGAGTTTGATTACCTGTGAGAGGGCGATGGAGTCAGGACGTGATGTTTTTGCCATACCTGGGAATATCTCGGACGGCTTGTCAGATGGGTGTCATCATCTGATTCAAGAAGGTGCTAAGTTGGTCTATCAAGGTCAGGATATTTTATCCGAATACACCTATTAAACTCAGTTATATCACTGCTGTAGCTTGTATCTAAACGCCTTATAGAAGATGAGCTAAAATTTATTTAAGCTTGACTTTTCTGATCGACTTTGCAGTTATGATTGCCAGAAGTTAACTATTGCCCATACATGTAAATCCGAACATTATCCGTGTAAATCAGGTAATTTGTCTGTGATTATCTCGTATTATTGGGAAATAGTGATAGAATAAGACCAAATAGGGTAAAGGGGATAACAACATTGAAATTACTTGTAATAGGCTCGGGTGGACGTGAGCATGCGATTGCTAAGAAATTACTTGATAGTCCTGAGGTGACGGCAGTGTATGCGGCACCAGGGAATGCTGGTATGAGACGTGATGGGATCAAAACCGTTTCAATCACGATAGACCAGCATGATGAGCTGATTCACTTTGCAAAATCAAATGCGATTACCTATACTTTTGTTGGTCCAGATGATGCCCTGGCTGCTGGTATAGTTGATGCCTTTGAGCATGCTGGCTTGACTGTATTTGGACCTACTCAGTCGGCAGCAGAGTTGGAGTGGTCAAAAGACTACGCTAAATATATCATGAACAAGTATGAGATTCCGACTGCTGACCACAAAACTTTTAGCGACTTTGATGCTGCTGTCTCATATATCGAGTCAAAAGGTGCACCTATCGTTATCAAAGCTGATGGCCTAGCTCTGGGTAAAGGTGTTGCTGTTTCTGAAACAGTTGCTGATGCGGTCGACTTTACGCGTGATGTATTGACAAATAATAAATTTGGCAAGTCTCGTGTGATTGTTGAAGAGTTTCTTGTTGGCGAAGAATTTTCACTGTTCGCTTTTGTAAAAGGTGATAGATTCTATATGATGCCGACTGCCCAGGATCATAAACGTGCCTATGATAACGATAAAGGCCCTAATACAGGTGGTATGGGTGCTTATTCCCCTGTACCACATATTGCACAGTCAGTTGTTGATACGGCTATTGAAACGATCATCAGACCGGTAGTTGCTGGTATGGTCAAAGAAGGTAGACCTTATACTGGTATTCTCTATGCTGGCTTAATCATCACAGCTGATGGGCCTAAAGTCATCGAGTTTAATGCAAGATTTGGTGATCCAGAAACGCAGGTCATTTTACCGAGATTGACATCTGACTTTGCTGTTAATATGCTGGACTTGTTGTCCGACAAAGTCCCTAGCTTTACGTGGCTGACTAGCGGCGTAACGCTGGGAGTTGTGGTTGCAGCTAAAGGTTATCCAGGAGACTATGAAAAAGGTGTGGCACTACCTGAAAAAACATCAGGTGAGATCACGACTTATTATGCGGGTGTAGCTGAAACTGATGCGTCGACCCTTGTGACAAACGGTGGTCGTGTCTATCTACTTGAAACGACAGCTGACACTGTTGCAAGTGCACAAGACATCATTTATCAGACATTGGCAATGCAAGACACGACAGGACTCTTTTACAGAACTGATATAGGAGACAAGGCACATGTTTAATCAACCTAAAGTAGCTATTATAATGGGCAGTAAATCCGACTGGGAAACGATGAAAAAGGCCGCCGATGTACTCGATTTATTTGGGATGCCTTATGAGAAAAAAGTCATTTCTGCACACAGAACACCTGACTTGATGTTTGACTTTTCTGAAAAAGCACGTGGTCGTGGCATTCAAGTGATCATTGCTGGTGCAGGCGGTGCAGCGCACTTACCAGGTATGGTTGCAGCCAAAACGACACTCCCTGTTATTGGTGTGCCAGTTAAATCACGTACTTTAAATGGCGTAGATTCACTTTTATCGATCGTTCAGATGCCTGGTGGTGTACCAGTTGCAACCATGTCCATAGGTGACGCTGGTGCACAAAATGCTGGCTTATATGCGCTTCAAATCCTCACACTCGCAGATGATGATTTAGCTAACCGTATGGCCAAGTTCCGAGAGGACCAAAAACAGACCGTAATAGAAAGTAGTGATCAACTTGACTGAAACTAAGCCTGAAATGAAAACAATAGGGATTATTGGCGGTGGACAGTTAGGACAGATGATGGCCATATCAGCTATTTACATGGGCTATAAAGTGATCACCTTAGATCCCGATCCAACTTGTCCAGCATCTCAGGTAGCCCAACAGATTGTTGCACCTTATGATGATGCCGCAGCCATTGCTGAACTAGCTGAGCGTGCCGATATCCTAACCTATGAATTTGAAAATGTCTCAGCAGATGCATTAGCACCTTATGAAGCTAAACTGCCACAAGGATTAGACTTACTACGTATCTCACAAAACCGGATTTTAGAAAAGGCATTTCTAACACAGGTAGGGGTAAAAGTGGCGCCTTATACTGTCGTTAATTCTCCAGCAGATTTAGCTAATCTTGATTTATCGCTTAAGCATGTTGTCAAAACAGCAACAGGTGGTTATGATGGGCATGGACAAGTTGTTGTCGAGGGCGTTGAAGATCTGGCACGCGCAGAGGTACTTGCTAGCCATCAGCCTTGTGTATCTGAGGAGTTTGTAGACTATTTAAAGGAAATATCAGTCATTATTTCTGGAAATGGGACGTCATTTTCTGTCTTTCCAGTCTGTGAAAATGAGCATCGTCAAAATATTCTTGATAAGACGATCATGCCAGCTAGAATATCAGCCTATTTGGAAAAAGAAGCGCGACAAATTGCCTTGAAAATAGCCAAATCCTTAAAATTATCGGGTACCATGTGTGTGGAGATGTTTGTTACACAACATGATATTTTGGTGAATGAAATCGCCCCACGTCCTCATAACTCAGGCCATGCAACCATCGAAGCCTGTGATTTTTCTCAGTTCGACTTGCATATCAGAGGGGTTCTAGGACAGAAATTACCTCAAGTTGTCTTACAGTCACAAGCAGTCATGTTACAAGTATTAGGACAAGATATGTCAGCTGCAAGGGAATTTGCACAAGAAAATCCTAGCACACACTTGCATTTATATGGTAAAATTGAAGCAAAGGAAAATCGTAAGATGGGTCATATCACGATATTGACTGATGATTATACGGTTAACTTGTAAGGGGAAATCAGCTTGTTTGGACAGGTCATCTGTTTGATGATACTTGTCCTATCTTAAGATGAAACCTGAAAATGACTTATATGGGGTACACTTGCCTACTCATTTAGTAGCTAAGTGTACCAAAAAAAGAAAAGGAACAATAAAACATGTTAGAACGTTATTCTCGCCCTGAAATGACTGCTATTTGGACTGAAGAAAACAAATATCAAGCCTGGTTAGAAGTAGAGATTTTAGCCGATGAAGCTTGGGCAGAACTTGGTGAAATTCCTAAAGCAGATGTTGCTAAAATTCGAGAAAATGCGACCTTTGATGTCGCACGTATTCTAGAAATTGAAAAAGAGACGCGTCATGATGTTGTGGCCTTTACCCGTTCTGTCTCTGAGAGTCTCGGAGAAGAACGTAAGTGGGTACACTATGGCTTAACTTCTACGGATGTCGTAGATACAGCTTACGGCTACCTTTTTAAACAGGCTAATGATATTTTGCGTGCAGATTTAGATCGCTTCACAGCAATTATTGCGGATAAAGCGCGTGAACATAAATTCACGATCATGATGGGACGTACACATGGTGTTCATGCTGAACCGACGACCTTTGGTTTAAAACTTGCGACTTGGTACTCAGAAATGAAACGTAATATTGAACGTTTTGAGCATGCTGCTAAGGGTGTTGAAGCTGGGAAAATTTCTGGTGCTGTTGGTAACTTTGCCAATATCCCACCATTTGTTGAGGCTTATGTTACTGAAAAGCTTGGTATCACAGCACAAGAAATTTCGACGCAAGTCCTGCCTCGTGATTTACATGCTGAATACTTCTCTACTTTAGCGATTATTGCGACGTCTATCGAACGTATGGCGACAGAAATTCGTGGCTTGCAAAAGTCAGAGCAACGTGAAGTTGAAGAATTTTTTGCCAAGGGGCAAAAAGGGAGTTCAGCTATGCCGCATAAACGTAATCCGATCGGTTCTGAAAATATGACTGGTCTGGCACGCGTGGTACGTGGACATGCTGTCACAGCATTTGAGAATATCGCCTTGTGGCATGAACGTGACATCTCACATAGTTCTGCTGAGCGTATTATCACACCAGATACAACGATTTTACTGAATTATATGTTAAACCGTTTTGGTAATATCGTCAAAAACTTGACGGTTTTCCCTGAAAATATGGTTCGCAATATGAACAGCACATTTGGCCTGATTTACAGCCAACGTGTTATGCTTAACCTAATCGAAAAAGGGATGACTAGAGAAGCAGCTTATGATTTGGTACAACCAAAAACAGCTTACTCTTGGGATAATCAAGTTGACTTTAAACCGCAACTATTATCAGATGAAAAAGTGATGTCAGTGCTGACTGAGGCTGAGATCGATGAGTTGTTTGATCCGACCTACTATACAAGTCGTGTTGATGAGGTATTCACACGCATTGGCTTATAAGCTAACTAAGAAGAGGATCTGAGCGGGTCCTTTTCTTGTATATCCCAAAATAAGATGAGACAATGGATGTGGAAACTAGCGAATATGGGTTAATTAGCCGAGTAGATACTTAAAATACGGACAAGATAAGGAGCAGCTGATGACAGAAGAAGTGGTACTGATTTTGCAGCGCATGCTCGCGATTACGGATACTGGACTTGCATTTGGGTCTGACGCATTTGATAAAGCGCGCTATGCTGAATTACGGGATTTATTAGCAGGGTTGATTGAACAAACTGCCCTTCTAGATCGATCTGAAGTGACAGACTTGCTACGTCCTGTAGGGCATTATGCGACGCCCCTTATAGATACCCGTGCTTTGGTAGTCAATTCTGCTGATGAGATACTACTGGTTAAAGATCGCCGTGATGCAACTTGGGCGCTACCAGGAGGCTTTGGCGAAGTTGGGATATCAGTAAAAGAAAATATCCTAAAAGAACTAAAAGAGGAAGCTGGTGTCGAGGCTAAAGTTGATCGGTTACTTGCTATTTTTGATAGCAACAAGCATCAATTACAAGCGACTCAATTCTTTAAACTGTGCTTTTTATGTACAGCCCTAGCGATTGAATTTGAACCGAATACCGAAATCACAGAGGTTGCTTATTTTGCCATAGATCAGTTACCTGACTTGTCTACAAAACGGATTACACGACGACAACTGGAGATATTGATGAAGCGTTATAAAGCAGGTGGTCAAGTTTACTTGGACTAACAAGGATACGTCTTGATCAACTCTATCTGCTTATTTGAATAAGTAGGCAGATAAGCAGACTGCGATGTTACCCATATATCCAAAAGTCTTTTGTTTAAGAAAAGATGCGGATACAAAAAAGCGCTTATCCAAATGAGATTGGACAAGCGTTTTTTAGGATTTTAGCGTAACAGGTAATACATAGGTATCGTTTGGCTGGAAGGTATCATCCTCAATTTTTTGAATCAAAATATCAACGATCAAGTCCGCTAACGCTTCTATTGGTTGGACGATTGTTGGCAGACTAGGAAAGTAATTTTGAATCATTTGTGTACCATCATAGCCAATTACCTGAATGTCAGAAAGGTTAAGCTCAGCAGCAACGTCTTTCACCATAATGGCTGTCAGGTCATCGGTACAAAAAATACCATCGATTGTTGTAGACTTGAGCAACTGCACGATGCTCTCTCTTTTATCTTTTAAGGCGTTTTCTCTAATTAAATAGTGAATCAGCGGTGTCAGATTGAGTTCAAGCATTTTATTTTGATAGCCTAACAGCCGATTTTGTGTGGGACTTTTGGTATCTGAAGAACCAGCGATTAAGGCAATTTTACGGCAGCCTTGCTCATAGAGATACTGAACGGCCAATTTACCACCAGTCAAATTATCAGAGGAAATGATTGGGATACCATCAGCTAGATAGCGGTCGAATGCGACGATCGCCAGATGACTGTTTTCATATTCTTCAACTTGTTTGTTGTGGGAACTAGTGATGATGCCATCTACCTGGTTTGCCATGAGCATGGTCAAGTACTCACGCTCTTTGATAGGATTATTTTCACTGTCGCAAAGAATGACTTTATAGCCAAGTGAGAATAGCTTTGATTCGATGGCATGCGTGATTTCACCATAGAAAGGTGTCGCGATTGTTGGAAAAATAAGGCCAATCAATTGTGATTTTTTGCCTTGTAATGATCTAGCCATTGCGTTAGGTTGGTAGTGTAGTTCCTGCATTGCACTGTGAACGCGGTCTATCGTTTTTTGGGAAAGGGAGCCTCGCATGTTAATGACCCGGGAAACAGTTGTTGGTGTGACACCAGCAATCTTTGCAACATCTTTTAAATTTGCCATGAGTTAAACAATCGCGTCAACTGATGACGCAATTTATCCTTATATTTTTTAGTGTATGGTATGTTTAGTGGCTATTTTTAGCAGCATATCTTACTTAAGTGCCTAGTTTACAGCGCTTTAGATAAAGGAGCAGGCTGTTAAGATACTAGTCTTGGTAAACTGATTCGTTAAGTAAGTTGACACTTTTATACTTGTCCCTATTTTACCATTTTTACCAGGGATTAGACAGCACCAACTAATCAGGACTTATCGCAATTAGCTCAGCTATTTTAGTTATCGTAAGTGTATGGGAAATTTCCCTTAGTCGGAGACCTAGGTTCATTAAGGGAATAGGAGAACAAGATGTCCAAAATCTATTGTAAGGGTTTGCAAATGTTAGTATAATCATCTGTGTAAAGGCTTACAAAATAATAAGAAAAGGTAAGAATAATGAAAAAATTTATGGTTGCAAGTCATGCAAGACTTGCTACAGGTTATCAGTCAACGATTGACTTATTTGCTGGTAGTGATCATCAGATCACTTATGTTAGTGCCTATGTCGATGAGGTTGATTTAGATCAAGAGGTCACTAACTTTATCTCTAGCATATCTGATGATGATCAAGCAGTGATTTTTACAGATTTGTTTGGTGGATCGGTTAATCAAAAGTTTGTGATCGCAGCACAAAATAAAACAAACATTTTTGTCGTAGCTGGTATGAATTTACCGGTTATCCTGGAAATTATACTCAGTCCGGATCACTTTACCCGTGACGTGATTGATAGCTTAATCGCTAATGGTCGAACGGCTATGCAACAAGTCTATTTGATCGATGAGGAAGCTGGACAAGAAGCAAGGCCAAAAGAGACTGCCCCAGCTGTTCAGCAAGATCAAGCTAGTCAAGTTAATCAAAACACTGGTATCATTGATGCACTACGTGTAGATGAGCGTCTCATTCATGGGCAGATTGCCATGGTTTGGAGTCGTGCGCTAAACCTAGATGGTATCGTTGTTGCCAATGATGAGGCTGCAGAAAATGAGTTACAGCAAAAAGCCTTGAAGATGGCAGTGCCAAATGGCATTAAAGTGATCATTAAGACACTGGATGATGCGGTGACCTTGTTAAAAGACAAGCGAGCTAGCGATATGAAGTTGCTCGTACTTGTCAGAACGATTGGGGATGCCTTATTTCTAGCTAAGCAACTAGATAATATCGGCTACCTTAATATTGGGAATGTTGGGAAGTCAGTTCAAGGTGATAAACAGACACTTACTAAGTTTGTCATGCTGACGACAGATGAGCTGACAAATCTTAAGGAATTAGTCAAAGTCTATCCTGAAACCGCATTGCAAAACTTACCTAGTGATGTCAAAGAACTTGCCAGCAAGTATATATAAGAAAAGAGGCGTGTTATGTTTCAAGCAATTATTGTTGCGTTAGTTGTATTTTTAACTGTAGGTGGCCAGGAACTTTTAGGCTTTACCATGATAGGGAGACCGATTGTTATTGCCCCATTGATTGGGTTATTACTTGGAGATATGGCGACGGGCTTACTCGTTGGTGCTGCACTAGAAACGGTCTTTATGGGTGTGGTAAACATCGGTGGTGCCTCAAGTGCTGAACCGGGTCTTGCTGCAGCCCTTGCAACAGCCTTCGCTATTCAAATGGGTGGGCGCGTTGAGGTTGCCATCGCATTGGCGGTACCACTAGGGATTATTGGTCTCCAAATCAAGACGATTCTATATGTCCTAGTTGTTGGGCCATTTGCTGCAAGATTTGATCGACTCGCAGCAGCAGGAGATGCTACTGGTATCAAAAAACTTCACTTTGGTCTTTGGGGCTTACAATGGTTCCTATATGCCTTGATTCCATTTTTTGCCTTATTAGTTGGCTCAAAGGCAACGCAAAAAGTATTAGAAATGATTCCGGATGTTATCTTGCATGGTCTATCTATAGCCGGTGGTTTACTACCAGCAGTTGGGATGGCGATGTTGATGAAAATTCTTTGGGACAACAATGTCTCTGTCTATTATTTCCTTGGTTTTCTGATTATCGCTTATTTCAAGGTACCGCTTATTGCAGTAGCAGTGATGGCTGTGATTATCGCAATCGTTGTGGCACAAGGGGATATCTCAAAAATGAAACTCGAAAAGGAAATTGCTAAAAAACTGACAGGTTCAGGTGCTGTAGATAGCTCAGGGATGACTGCTAGTCAACTTGAAAATGAAGCATTCTTTAGTTAAGAAAGGAAATCACATGGCAATCACATATAAATCACTGCCAAAAGCAGAAAAAAAATTAATCAAATCAATGTATTGGCGCTCGTTTACGCTTTATAGCGCAGTGACACCAGCCAAGCAAGGTGCATCTGGTGTATCCTATACGATGCAACCCTTCATTGATCGATTTTATAAAAATCGCGAAGCAGATAGGAAAGCTGCCATGGTGCGTCACATGTCGTACTTTAATACCAATGTTGCTATGTTTCCGTTTATCATGGGGATCACAGCATCTATGGAAAAAGAAAATGCTGAAAAAGATGACTTTAACCCAGAATCAATTAATGCCATCAAGACATCTCTGATTGGCCCACTTGCAGGTATCGGTGACTCCGTATTTTGGGGAGTACTGCGCGTGATAGCAGCAGGAATTGGTGTATCACTGGCGCAAGCAAATAACTTTATGGCACCGCTTATTTTTCTCCTTTTATTTAATTTACCAGTGCAACTTGTTCGCTGGCAGGGTGCAAAATTAGGCTATACTTTGGGCGCAAGTTATATTTCAGATTTGTATGAATCGGGTATGATCAATGTCTTGACCAAGGGTGCTACTATAGTTGGTTTAGCAATGGTTGGTGCCATGACATCAAATATGGTATCACTACAACTTAAGTGGAACATGGTACTTGATGGGAAGACAATCATGAAATCCCAAGAGATGTTGAATCAAATTTTTGTTGGCTTAATTCCGCTATCAATCACCTTGATCTGTTTCTGGCTTTTAAAGAAAAAGAATATGTCAATTAATATTTTAATCTTCAGTATTATCGGACTAGGCATTCTTTTGTCGGTATTAGGGATTGCTTGACAGGTATAGTTAAACAGCAAATAGGCAGTCGTGATAGCACTGCGCGTGACAGCAAGAGAAGGACAAAAAGAAAGCGAATAGTATGACTAAAGGGCAAGAAAAAACAGCCGAAAAATGGTGGAAAAATGCAGTGATTTATCAAATATATCCCAAGAGTTTTAATGACACAAATGGAGATGGGATTGGTGATATTGCGGGGATCATCGAAAAAATACCCTATCTAAAAACATTAGGTGTAGATGGGTTGTGGATCAGCCCCTTATACCTGAGTCCACAGGTGGATAATGGCTATGATATTACGGATTACAGGGTCATTGATCCCATGTTTGGGACAAATGAGGACATGTATGACTTGATTAAGCTAGCACATGCAGCAGGTATCAAAATCATTATGGATTTTGTCGCGAATCATACCTCAGACCAAGCTTTCTGGTTTCAAGAGTCCCGCAAGAGTAAAAACAATTTTTTCTCGGATTTTTATATCTGGCAAGATGCCAAACCAGATGGATCAGAACCCAATAATTGGGGCTCAAACTTTGGTGGATCTGCTTGGACATTTGACGAAATGAGACAGCAATACTACTTGCATTATTATGCGGCAGAACAGCCAGATTTGAATTGGGAAAATGAGACTGTTCGTGAATACATCTACGACATGATGCGTTTTTGGAAGTCAAAAGGTGTAGATGGTTGGCGAATGGATGTTATCACCTCTATTTCAAAAGATCTATCCTTTCCTGATAACGTCAAAAATCTGACCACCTCAAATCAGCAGAACGGGCCACGGATGCATGAGTTTATACATGAAATGAATCGCCAAGTTCTGGCACCTTGTGAGATGATGTCTGTCGGAGAATCCCCTGCAGCTAAAGCCTCAGATGCACCAAGCTTAGTTAGTCCTAGTCGAGAGGAACTGGACATGATTTTTACATTTGAGCACATGCATATTGATCGGAAACCAGGTGATGTTAATGGGCGTTGGGCGCTTCAAAAAAGAGATTTAGTCGCACTTAAGCGCATCCTATCTGATTGGCAGCTGGCGCTTAGAGATAATGGTTGGAATGCCCTGTATTTTGAAAATCATGATCGGGCACGTGTGATTTCGAGGTGGGGAAATGATACCACATATCGATATGTCTCAGCAACTGCCTTTGCAACGATCTTACATGGTCTGCAAGGGACACCCTATATTTACCAGGGTGAAGAAATTGGGATGGTGAATGCTGTCTATGAGTTATCGGAATATGATGACATAGAGCTTCACGGAAACTATGAGCAGTATGTGGTACAACAGCAGACGATTTCCCATGATGCCTTCATGCAAGCAGCCTATAAGGTCAGCCGTGATCATGCTAGGACACCGATGCAGTGGTCGGATGACAAACATGCAGGGTTTTCTGACGGACAACCTTGGCTGAAAGTTAATCCACGTTTCCCTGAGATAAATGTTGCCAACGATCTAGCAAGTAAGCAGTCTATTTTTGCTTATTACCAAAAGCTCATTCAGCTCAGAAAATCGAGTGACTTATTGTTAGAAGGATCTTTCGAGTTACTCCTACCTGATGATGATAATTTATTCATTTATAAAAGGAGTTGGCAGGGCGATACCTGGTTAATTGTCGCCAATTTTTCTGAGGAAATGCAGCCTTTTCCGTTAGCTACTGAATGTTCAGAGATCATTTTGACCAACTCGGACAGACAAGACCTTTCAGGTCAATTGAAACCTTACGAAGCATTTATTGCTAAGCTTTAGGCAAGTCTTGCTGTCTTAGGTCGATATAGATAGTCATCATATCATAAAGGGATGTGTCACACTGACGCATCTCTTTAACTGCTTATATGACTTAGCGGTATGTGTTATACTAGAACTATGAATCTTGAAATCCTTATTACACAATCACAAAAAAACCTTAGCGACATGGATTTAGAGATTTTAGCCTATGTTGTTAAACATCAAAAACAAGTTCAAAATGCAAATATCATTGACCTATCAAAGGCTGTTCATGTCAGCAAATCTTCTGTTTTACGGATGACCAAGAAATTGGGTTTTTCAGGGTATACAGAGTTCAAGTATTTTTTAAAGCAATCGGATAACGATGACAAAATTGCGCAGACCACAGACTTGATTGAGTTACAAGAAAAAGATATAGAAAGTACCTATCAATATCTTAAGGTAACTAATTTTACACCGATTTGTCAGAAAATAGGTGAAGCAGAGGCCATCTTCTTTTTTGGGACGGGTTATGCGCCACAACGACAACTGCAGGAATTCTGCAAGTCCTTATCACTAGTTGGTAAACGTGTCGTCTTTGTACCGACCAAGGCAGAACTGGATTATGTGATGTTAACCATGACAAAAAAAGATTTATTTCTGATTGCATCCTTGAGTGGTGAGACAGAAAATTTACGAGAAAATTTTGCTTGGCTCAAGGCCCAAAAAGTACCTATATGTGCCATAACAGCATTCAGTGCAAACTATATGTCGACAATGGCAGAATATGCTTATCATTACTACTTAACTCCGTTTTATGTGGCAACCCACCATTTTACACATAAGTCCTATGTCGCACTTGACTTATTACTTGACTGGATTTATCGAGACTACTTGATTTTTTTGAACTAGCAAGATAAGTTTGCCATAAACTGAACAGTCAAAAATAACCCCCTCATTTTCTAGAAAATGAGGGGGTTTTACATGGGTTACTAAGTAACTCGCACAATGAGAGCTTGTATCGTGCGACTATTTTTTCAACTGCCAGAGAGTTGCTGTGATATCAGATTTAGCGGCTAGATAGGTATTTTCAGGTGCTGTGAAAATCCGACTAGACATGACTTTTTCACCATCATTTACAAAAATCTCAAGTGATGACGTATCAGCAAATAGATTCAGTTTGACAGTACCTGTCGTATTATCAAAAGTTGTTGAACGCGTATTACCGTAACTTTCAGCCCAGTTAATTGGTAGGTGCTCTCTGTTAAGCGTGAGCGTGCCATTTAGCATATCAACTGTTAAGCTAACATAGCTTGTTTTATCAGCATTAGCAAAGAGATAGAGTTCATTATCTGATGTTATCTCAAGCTCAAGTTCATAACTATTTGTCGGGCTAGCTTTTGGCGTATCCAAAAGGGTAATCTGTTCTTGGTTTTGTCGTAACGAGAGGGTTTCAGCTACGGGATACTGGTAGAGTTTGCCATTTTTCAAGGTCAGCTCCTTGACCAGACTTAGGATACCTTGCCAGCCATCTGCTAGTGACGGGTCATTGAGATCAGGAAGGCCTAACCAAGAACTTGCTAAAACACGACCATCAGGTGCGTTGAAAGCCTGTGTGGCATAGACTTCAAAGCCGTCATCTAGATTATGAAGCGCACTTGTGTTGGTCAAACTGCTTGCTTCTGGATCAAATCCATCAGCGATGACATACATATTTGGAAAGATATTATCATAGGCACAGACTGCTTGATCCAGGCCCTGTGGACAGAATAAAAGGACAGGTGTTTGCTCGATGAAGACAAGATTAGGGCATTCTATCATATAGCCCATATCCTGTTTAGTGAAGGCAAGTTGCTTACTATACGCCCAAGAAGTGAGGCTAGCATCATTAGCATGTGCTAAAACGACTGCACCTTGTAGCTCAGCAGTCTGTGCACCGATTATCGCATATTTGTCACCCTGATAATCAAAAATCATCGGATCTCTGAAATGATCAGTGTAGCCTTTTGGTGTGGTCAGTAGTGGGCTATCAAATTTCTTAATCTCACCAGATGCTGAATAAATGGCACCATTTTGATAGGCTGCTCTAGATTTATCAGCGCCCCGCGTATTCCCTGTGTAGAAAAGAAATAATTGTTCTTCAGAAAGTGGCAGTGCTGATCCAGAATAAGCACCGTGTGAATCATAAACAGTATCAGGGAAAAGTTTGAGACCCTCATCTTGCCAATGTATTAAGTCAGTCGAGGTCATCAGGCCCCAAGATTTGAGGCCATGTACAGGACCATAGGGAAAGACTTGATAGAAGAGGTGGTATTTGCCATTAAAGAATGAGAAGCCATTTGGATCATTTAATAAACCAGTTTTGGGTTGAATATGGTAGGTCGTCTTATAAGTAGATGCGGCGACACTAGCCGTAATCTCATCCGCATAGGCTTTATCATAGCTAGCATATGCGCGATAGCGTTCAGGAGACGTCCATGGTAGGGTGTAATCTGTTTTATTAGTCATACCCAAATTATAGGCTAAAAAGTTTTTTATGTCAAACGCTTGACATACTTTTGAAAACGGTTTATAATTAAAAATGTAAACGGTATCAAACGTTTGATAATTATTCATAAGACGCAATTATTTCAGCCTAGTATCACGCTTGTACAGCTAAACCTTTGTATAGATAGACAAGCATGATCACTCACAGTTTAAAGGAGATCTCATGAAACATAAGGAAGTAGCAAAAAGAATCGCTGCAGCACTTGGTCCAGACAACCTGGTAGCAGCAGCACATTGTGCCACTCGTCTGCGTTTAGTTTTGAAAGACACGTCTAAAATTGATCAAGTTGCACTGGATGAAGATGATGATCTTAAAGGCACTTTTGAAGCCAATGGTCAATATCAAATCATTGTTGGTCCTGGAGATGTGAACACGGTCTACAAAGAACTTGTTGCCATTACTGGAGTTGGTGAAGTCTCAAAAGATGAGTTGAAAGAAGTTGCCAATACTGAAACAAATCCGGTCATGAAATTGATCAAAGTCTTATCAGATATTTTTGTTCCATTGATTCCTGCCTTGGTAGCAGGTGGTCTATTAATGGCCTTGAATAATGTCTTGACTGGTGCCGGATTATTTGGTCCACAATCAGTTGTTGAGATGTTTCCAGGTATCAAAGGCTTTGCTGAAATTGTCAATTTGATGGCCTCAGCACCATTTGCCTTCCTACCAATCTTGATCGGTTTCTCTGCGACAAAACGCTTTGGTGGTAACCCATATCTAGGGGCTGCAGCAGGTATGATGCTAGTGATGCCTAGTCTAGTAAATGGTTATGGTGTTGCAGAAGCATTGGCAACAAATAAAATGCCTTACTGGGATGTCTTTGGTTTCCAAATTGCACAAGCAGGTTATCAAGGTCAAGTGTTGCCAGTTATCGGTGTCGCTTACATCTTAGCAACACTTGAAAAATTCTTCCATAAACATTTGAAAAATGCGGTTGACTTTACTTTCACACCGATGTTAGCAGTTATCATCACTGGTTTTGTGACATTCGCTATCGTTGGTCCAGCCCTAAGAGCTGTATCAAACGGCATGACAGATGGTTTAGTATGGTTAGTCAATTCACTTGGTGGGTTTGGTTATGGTATCTTTGGTGCAATCTATTCTGCCATTGTATTGACTGGTTTACACCAATCATTTCCAGCTATCGAGACGACTTTATTAGCAGATATAGCAAAAACGGGTGGTAGTTTCATCTTCCCAATTGCGTCTGCAGCAAATGTGGCACAAGGTGCAGCATGTTTTGCAATCTTCTTGATTACTAAAAACCAAAAACAAAAAGCATTAGCGTCTTCATCAGCTTTTTCTGCAATGTTAGGGATTACAGAACCAGCCATGTTTGGGGTTAACCTTAAATTGAAATTCCCATTCTTTATCGGCCTCGCCGCATCTGGTGTTGGTGCCGCATTTATGGGCTTCATGGGCGTTCGTAGTGCATCCCTTGGACCTGCTGGTATCATTGGGTTCATCGCAATTAATCCTAAATCTATCCCTATGTTTATGATTGGTTTAGTGATCAGTATTGCGATCGCCTTTACAGCAACCTTCTTTTATGGCAGAAAACAACTGGAATTTGCTGCAGATGCACCTGTGACAAACACAACAGCGCAAGAAATAAATGAAACACCAACACCAGAAGGTGTGACGAATGAAGAAATCTATGCGCCAGTTCAAGGTCAGTTAGTGAAACTTTCAGATACCAAAGATCCAGTATTCTCAAGTGGATTAATGGGTAAAGGGACTGCTATTGAACCTACAGTAGGTGAACTTTATGCACCAGTCGCTGGCGTCTTAACATTCACAAATGAGTCTAAGCATGCCTATGGCATTCAAACCGATGCCGGTGCCGAAGTGCTACTTCATATCGGTATCGATACTGTTCAGATGAATGGCGAAGGCTTCACAACTGCTGTTAAGCAAGGACAGATTGTTAAAAAAGGTGAGTTACTCGGTACCTTTGATATTGACAAAATTAAGGCTGCTGGCTATGCGACGACAGTTATGGTGATTATTACAAACACCTTAAGTTATGCGGAAGTCGAAGCGATTGATGAACAAACTGTTACAGTCGGTCAAAAGATTATTGCCTTAACAGAGACGACTAAGTGATCATGAATCGATCTAAATTTTAAGATGTAGATCGTGAAGAAAAGGGTTGTATGATAAAGGACAGTTACATATAAGTATTGCGTCAAAGTCATTGTGCCATTGGCATAACTGATGGTGAATGGCTTATAAGGTAACGTCGCTTTATGACAGCCTTTTTTGTCGTCTTGATAGTTACGTTAGTGACCTAAGTTAAATCAAAAAAACACAAGTAAGTGCGGTTATTTTTTTCAAGATATGATAAAATAAAGGAAACCGTTTTCAAATAGAAAGGATGAGTTGTCCGACAACTCAATAGACAAAAAAATGAGCAATTTATATGGTAGTATCGAAGCAGGAGGCACAAAGTTTGTCTGCGCAGTCGGAAATGACGCCTTGATGATTCTTGAGAGTGCAACTTTTCCCACAGATAAACCTGAGGAGACACTGCAAAAAGTAATTGACTTCTTCAAAAAATTTGAAGGGACGCTTGTGTCGATTTCTGTCGGTAGTTTTGGGCCGATTGATATCGATAAAAAGTCTAAGACTTACGGATTTGTGACGACGACACCCAAACCGCATTGGGGAAATTTTGACATGATTGGGTTCTTGAAAGCACAACTGGATTTACCGATGTTCTTTACGACCGACGTTAACTCATCAGCCTATGGGGAAAAGATACTAGATCAGTCTCTTAATAGCTTAGTTTACTTCACGATTGGGACTGGCATTGGTGCTGGTGCAATTCAAGGTGAGGACTTTATCGGCGGTATTTCTCATGCTGAGATGGGGCATATGTTTGTCAAACGACATCCCGAAGATTTAGATTTTGCAGGTGTTTGTCCTTATCATGGTGACTGTTTAGAAGGGGTGGCAGCTGGTCCGTCTTTAGAAGCGAGAACTGGCGTGCGTGGTGAAGCCATTAGTTTAAGTTCGACTGTATGGGATATTCAGGCTTACTATATCGCCCAGGCAGCTGTATCTGCGACCTTGACTTTACGACCTGAGAAGATCATCTTTGGTGGTGGGGTCATGGCCCAAGAGCATATGATGACGCGTGTTAGAACACAATTTTCTGCTCTACTAAATGATTACGTCCCTGTTCCTGATTTAGCAGTCTACTTACAAATACCAGCGATTGCAAATAATGCGTCGGCAACTGTCGGTAATTTCGCACTCGCCAAGCGAGAATATGACAAGGCTAACTAAACGCAATAACCCCAGTCAGAAGATGCCTTCTGACTGGGGTTATTGCTATCGTATTATCCAAAAATAAAAAAATAGACACCATAGTTGAGGTCTATTTTAATTGCCGATAACGGTCGTACCAAATAGCAACGTATTCTTTAGAAAATGGTCCTTTGCCTTCATTTATCCAATCTACTAAAATCTTAACATTTTCTTTTAAGATAAAGTCAATATCGTCTGGATAATTCATCTGACGTTTATGTCGCTCATATTCCTCGACATCTAACAATTTTTTTTCACCATCAGCAAATACTTTGACATCAAGATCATAGTCGATATACTTAAGGGCTTCATTGTCAAGTGTGTAAGGACTAGCCAGGTTACAGTAGTAACTCACACCATTTTCGCGAATCATAGCGATAATATTAAACCAGAATTTCTTGTGAAAATAAACAATGGCAGGTTCGCGGGTTACCCAACGTCTCCCATCACTTTCTGTCACAAGCGTGTGGTCATTTACGCCAATAATCGAGTTTTCGTTAGTCTTCAGCACCATCGTATCGCGCCAAGTACGATGCAAGCTTCCGTCGTGTTTATAGCTTTGAATCGTAATAAAGTCGCCTTCTTTGGGGATTTTCATCATCCTACCAACTTTCTAACATTCAAAGATCTCATTAAAAATTATACCATTTTATTTGAGAAATGTCAGATTTAAAGATGGAAAATCGTGAATGAGGCGCGTAGTTCATCAGCAAAGTGTTTGCGTAGATAGCTATCAAATTCTGCCGTTTTTTTGGCTAAATTGTAGCGCTTGTGCAGATTATGGCTGTTCAGGTGCTTATATTTTGGAAAGTCAGAAAAATAGTGATGTGTTAAGAGCCACTCACGTTTATAGCCCAATGGATGGGATTGGTAATGGATACCATCAACTGTCCTGTCATAAGAGCGATGGTTATGGCCGAAAACGACCTCCTTTATACCATGTTTGCCAAATAATTGGTGAAAGGATTGCGCCCCTAAAAAAGCATTAAACTTGACAAATTTGGGATGGGTCATGACAAAAGACTGTTCAGGGACAAAGTGCATGGCCACGATGAGATTGGCTTTTTGGTTTGGGGTCAACGTACCCAGCAGCTCATCAAGACGTGATAGGTCACGCTTAGTAACTGTGATATCATCTGCCTCTCGCCTTATCTTACGGTCAAACCAAAACGTATTTTTCGTACGCAAGTTTTGCTCGTAGCTGACATCAGGACAAAAAGAATAATCATACCAACCAGCAAAACTGAGTAAGTGTTTGGTGCCAATTTGCCGAATTTGAAAATCATGCCTATTTATTTCTGATTCGGACATGCCTAACATATCATGGTTACCCAGATTATAAGATACGGTGAACTGTTTAGCCAGACGTACTAAAAACGGCTTTGATATCGTGTCAAAGTCGTTTGAAATATCGCCAGCAAGGTGGATATCAGTGATGTTCTCAGATAACAAAGTTTGACTTAAAATGGCCTCATATTGCGCATCAAACTGATTGACATCAATATGTAAATCAGACAGTATGGCTAGTTTTTTCATGACATAAGTATAGCATAATTTATCAGTTAACCTGATGCGATAGGTTTTTTAAAAGCGGTATGAATTGGCTACTATCTATCCATTGTTGGCTGCTTTTTTTGAGAAATCAAGCATGGCAATACCTAGTAAAACGCCTAATAAGATGAGTGACATGAGAAAGGGATTATCTTGATGGGATAGGTTGCTCATAAATGCGATCAAAAATGGTGAGACGAATTGGCCTAGAAAAATCATCGCTTGGCCGATACCTAAAGTAGAAGAAGATGGATGCGTTAGCGTGGAGATGAGTTGGTGGTTAAAGCAAGGAAGCCCCCAGCCCAATCCCCAGCCACTAAACAGTAGGCCAAGAATAAATAAAGGTAAGGTTTGTGTGAAGCTGAGTAAACACATAGATATCAGAAATAGTCCAATTAAAATGAGTTCTTGTACTTGGCTATTTTTTCTGCCAGGGAAGTAAGAGAAAATCATACCTGAGATAACGCCGAATAATGACGTGATCGCCATCAAAATACCGATTATCAAAGTCCCTTGTTGTTGGAAGTGATCATGCATATAAAAGGCTAAATTAGTTGGAATGGTAAAATAAATGACGGTTAATAAGAACATTTTAAGCCAAATACGCACCACATTGTAGGGTACCTTTTCTTTAGTCGCCTGTTTAGGTGAGGTTACTTCCTGTTTGTCATTTGGTAAAAATAAATAGATTGTCACAAGACTAATGATTGCTAAGAGATAAATTAAGAAAACAAGTCTCCAGTCCTTATTTGAAACAAGTCCAGCATAAATAACGGCAACGACTGTACCAAAATTATTTAATGCACTGGCATAACCCAATAATTTTTTCTGTATTTTTCCTTCAAAGTTTGCTTGAATCAGGCCGATGGTGTGGGGGACAAGTAAACTCAAGCCGATACCTAAAAGAATCCTTGATAAGATAATGATAGGAAAAGATGGCCAAATATAAGGTAAGGCCCCTAATGCATATAAAAATAGGCCACCTAATACTTGTGTTTTAGCTGTTACCTTTCGAGATAGTTTGGGCTGAACAACTTGCCCTAAAACGACACAGATTGATGGTATCGTGATGAGAGATTTAAGCCATAGGTTTGATACGGTAGGAAAAGTCTGTGAAATCTCTGATAGCGAAGGGGAAAGTGCTGCCCCAGCTAGTAATGGGAAAAATGATAGCCATAAAATCGATATTTTTTTCATGTTAGTCCTCCAACTGTTTTATCGCAATATCTAATAGTCAAGTGTAGTTAGCCACCTCAGGGAAAAAATTTTCCCACTAAAAAACACCTCAAAGATGCTATGCTGTAATTAAACAGATACCAGTCATAGGAGCTTTGAGATGCAAGAAAATTACACCACAACTTATAACCATTTGTCACTAGCTGAACGACAACTTATCGAAAAATGGTTTAAAGAAGGGATGAGTCGACGTCAGATTGCTAAGTTATTAGGTCGTAGCCATCAAACAATCAATAATGAAGTCAAGCGAGGACAAGTCCAACAAATGGATACCTTTAGAGCGTATCATATCGTCTATAGTAGCGAGTATGCGCATCAACAGTACCATAAGCAACGAAAAAAGTCTATTAAAAACACAAAGCTTGATAAGCTGGTATTGGAAAAAATTGTCCATTACATCAAGGCTAAGGTCTCTCCAGAAGTGATCGCTAAAGCTAAATTCAATGGTCAAATCAGCTACTCAAGCATTTACAACTGGATTTATAATGGCAAATTAGGCTTGAAACGTAAAGATATGCTTTATCCACATAAGACAAAAGTTATCAAGACGGTTTCAGCTAATCCTAGAGTTTACGGTAAATCCATTGAAGAACGTCCTGAAGATATAAACAGGCGCAATGAGTTAGGGCATTGGGAAATTGATACTGTCGTCTTAACAAGGGCTAAAAACAAGGTTTTATTGACTTTGACAGAGCGAAAAAGTCGTTTGGAGATTATCAGAATAATCGCTGATAAATCTTCTGAGGCAGTTAATTCTGAGCTTAAGGCATTAACTCAAAATTTTCAATTTAAGTCCATTACAGCTGATAATGGTACTGAATTTGCTCGTTTATCTGAGGCAGTTAATTGTGATATTTACTATGCTCATGCCTATTCTAGTTGGGAAAGAGGAACTAACGAGAATCACAATCGCATGATTCGTAGATTTTTGCCTAAAGGCACAATAAAAACGACCACGAAAGAGGTCGCTCAAATTGAAATTTGGATGAATAACTATCCAAGAAAAATGTTTAATTACAGCACGCCGATACAGGTTTATCTGGGTGGCTAACT
>wild_sample_2__coassemble_216_pt1 | contig 35644 bp, 36 predicted proteins | sample wild_sample_2__metabat2_low_PE_002 | metagenome-assembled genome bin wild_sample_2 | reverse complement strand
CTGATAAAACAAAAAAAAACGCCCTAAGACGTTTTCTCTATTCTCATTATCTTATTGATATTGCATGACTGCTTCATTTTTGTAGGCATGGTCGATTAAGCCACCGCCCAAACATTCTTCTCCATCATAGAAAACAACTGCTTGGCCTGGTGTGATGGCACGAACGGGTTCGTCAAATACGACATCAACCTTATCGTCATTGACCTTGATTGTGACACCAGTATCTGCTTGGCGGTAGCGAAACTTAGCTGTACAGTGCATCTCAAAGGTATCTGGCATATCACGAGTAAAAGAAAGTTCACTCGCATCTAAGCTTGTTGAGTAAAGGGCTTCATGATGAAAGCCTTGACCCACATACAAGACATTTTGTGTGAGGTCTTTACCTACAACAAACCAGGGTTCATTATCCCCACCATGTTGACCACCGATGCCTAATCCACCGCGTTGCCCGATTGTATAATACATGAGGCCCGCGTGTTCTCCCATATCTCTGCCTTCAAAGGTCAGCATACGTCCTTTTTGAGCAGGCAGATATTGGCTGAGAAACTGTTTAAAGTTTTTTTCGCCGATAAAACAGATGCCTGTTGAATCTTTTTTCTTAGCGGTTGCAAGGCCTGCACGTTCTGCTATTTTTCTGACCTCTGGTTTTTCCAGATGACCAAGTGGAAACAGGACTTTTTGAAGTTGTGCTTGTGTAAGTTGACTAAGAAAATAAGTTTGATCCTTATTTTCATCAGCGCCACGCAACATATGAACAAGACCAGCCTCATCACGTGTCACTTGCGCATAATGTCCAGTTGCCACGTAGTCAGCACCAAGCTCTGTCGCATAGTCAAGAAAGGCCTTAAACTTAATTTCCTTGTTACACATGACATCTGGATTAGGTGTTCTACCAGCGCGATACTCAGCTAAAAAGTATTCAAATACGCGATCCCAATACTCTTTTTCAAAGTTGACCGTATAGTAAGGAATCCCGATCTGATCAGCGACCAGCGCAACATCCTTATAATCCTCAGTCGCGGTACAGACACCGAATTCATCAGTATCATCCCAGTTCTTCATGAAGATGCCAATCACGTCATAGCCTTGCTCTTTGAGCAAAAGCGCCGTGACACTGGAATCTACTCCACCACTCATGCCGACTACGACACGTGTTTTTGAATTATCATTTTGCAAAATAATAATCCTCCCATCAAATTTTCTAGGTAACAGCATGGCTGTTCCTGTGTTAATTAATCGCTTTGAAGGGCGTTATTAACTTTATTATTATAGCATGTTTAGCTAGCGAATACTAGATATGGGCTTGATTGACAAGCAGGCATAAGACGCACTAGGCTCCTACTATCATCCCTGTCATAAGCGCCAATTCCCTTGCCTATGTTATAATGATGCTAAACAGTTTAAACAACATCATACCTTATCAGATCAAAGGAGTGTCACATGAAACAATTATTCCTCGCATCATCTTTTGAAGATGTCGCCCACCGTTTACCTGAATTTGCTGGCCAAGCTATTACAGGTAAAGTCGTCACATTTATTCCGACAGCTAATGTTTCTCAAGAAAATCATGGCTATGTGCTAGCAGCTAAAAAAGCCTTTGAAGCACTTGGCATGATTGTTGACGAACTAGAAGTTTCGACAGCATCTGCGGTAGATATCAAGCGCAAACTCGAAAGCAATGACGCGATTTATGTCTCGGGTGGTAACACCTTCTTCCTACGCCAGGAACTTGCCATTACAGGGGCTGATCGCTTGATTATCGAGCAGGTCAATCAAGGAAAACTCTACATCGGAGAATCTGCTGGCTCTGTTATCACATCACCTGACATCGCCTACATTTCAGCCATGGATAGTATCAAAAAAGCACCTCTGCTAACTAGCACACAGGGGCTAAATCTCGTTGATTTCTATACGCTGCCTCACTATAATAGTGCACCCTTTGAGGCCGATGCTGAGACAATCATCACTGACTACGGTCATAAAGTCAATCTCAAACCGATTTCAAATGCACAAATCATCACTGTTTTAGGAGATAAAGTAGCGATCATTTAAACCAGGAAAAACGACCCACCTAGGCCTAGGAGAGTCGTTTTTTACGTTATATCACTTTGTTTAGTTTAGTCAGACAAATCCTTTTATTCAAACTCAATATAAAGGCTAATGAATTTAGCATGACCAACTTCTGGTATCACGATACAATCAGATGACACTGATAGGTCTTGCTTGGTCTCTTCTTTTAAGTTGACCAGCTCAGCAAGTTTGACTGCTTGGTTAACCTTAATTTTGATGGTTTCTGGTGTCTGATAATTCCCATTATAGTATCTCAAGATAAGCCCATCTCGATTTTCAGCTTTTTTAACCGTACTGAGGACCAAGTCGCCAGTCGTTTCGAATAGGCTGTTGCTAAGTGGCAAGTATTTTTCGACATCAAACTGTGTAAATCTGAGGCGTGTATTCAAATATTCAGCATATTGATAGAGTTCAAGTCCTTTAAGATAGTGATTAACCTGATTTGACAGTGCATAATCAGATAAGCTACCTTGGTAATAGACGACTGAAAAATCATAGGTCATTTTTTGGTGTAACTGAGCATCCGGTGTTTCGATGACCGATTCTCCAGATGCGCGACCTGGTCTATATAGTAAATCTGCTTTCCCCATAACCCCATACGTTCTAAACAGTGTCAGTCTGATGGTATCATAAGCATCGCCGACAATCTCATATTCTCTCACCGCTTTAGGGACTAGCGCCACACCACGCGCTTCATTCTCTAAGGAGACGAAACTTTGGCATGTTTCGATGGCAATCGGTACTTCATTCCATGACGCCTGATCTGCTTCCCATAAAGCCATGTCGTGTTCTCGAACAACCGGACGCTTCAAGACGCCAAACTGTTGGTCTGCATAGGAGAATTTTGAGGCGATAGCAGTATCAAATAGGACACAGAGTCTATGACTATCGGCATGTCGATTGTCAACTGAGCAAGAGAAATCTATGAAGGCCGTATTTTGCTTAAGTTTAATCGTTAAGGAAACTGGCAGTGTCACATCATTTTCGCCTGATGCACGCGCTGATAAGTTTTCAGGAACTTGCATCCTATAGCTTAAGACGAGTGTGCTGATAATGTCCGATTTGTCTACTGTGATCTCGGGTGAGAACTCAGTAGATCGAATCACGCTATCTTGTCGTGGTGGCGAGTAGTTAAACGAATCCCCGTCATCCCCATTTTCTTCTAGGATGGCCTGATCTTTGTACCAGATATTTAATTTTTTATCTAGGATATCTACTGAATTACCTTTATTAACTTGAATCTTATAAAAGGCATTTTCAATACAAGTATCCAGACTTTTTTCCAATGGTTGGTGGGTGACTTTCCCAAGATTGAGATGAAATTGTTGATAGCCAAAGGCATTGACATCAGCTAGGGCGATAGCAATCTCGACTTTATAAACACGAACTGGTCTAAATTGTGCCTTGCTGCCATCCAACACATTACCTTGTCCCAGTACATAGTCCGTCTGATCTATTGCTGATAAAATCGTATACGGATAAGCATTTCCTGACCCATCTTCGATAGCAAAGTCTAGTTGTGGTACATATAAAGTCGTTTCAAAAACACCTGACATGGCTTGTGATGCCGTATTGAAGGCTGTGAGGGTTATGTCTGCTTTATTGTCCATATGCATGACAAGTTCACGCAATTTCAGCTCTACCAAATTTTCTGCCAAATCTTTTGCTTTTTTATACCGCAAATAAATGTCTTCATTGGTCGTATCAGATACGCAAGAGCCGATAGAGTCATGCGCTGCATTCTCAAACATCAGTTTCCATATTTCTTTCACCACTTCAGTTGGATAGTCAAATCCCAAACTAGTCGACATCGATAAGATTGGCTCCAGTTTATTGATCAAGTAGTTTTGTACTTCTGTGTTCAGTTTTTTTAAGTCTGGCCGTGATGAAAAGATGGACTTGTGAATCCGCATCATCTTACCATTTAACAACTCACCTGAAACTTGCTCTAGTTGGGGGTGTTGTGCTTTTATACTATTAATGTAAGCTTCGAATGTGGAGATTTCCAAATCAAACTCGTCGTATGCCGCGTTCATTTTTGCGACGAGTTCACTGAGATTTTCTCTAGCTGGTGCTTGGTCAAAGCCATTAGGGAAAAGGACTTGATCAGTTGTACTGCGGTCCCAAACTGTTTTAAATGGATCTTCTTTTAGAAACTGAGATAGGCCGTCATTTTCTGGAATATCTCCACCAATATAATAGCCTGACGGTATTTGATAGACATTGACAACACTGCCATCTTCACCCCGCCATGTATACTCCGTATGTTTGACATCATCATCACTGACACCACGCCAAAACAGGGTATCTTCAATCTCGAATTCTCTATAAATTTGTGGCATAGCTGCAGACTGGCCAAATGAATCTGGTACATAGCCAACAGGCATATAGCCACCTACAGCATCACTGATGGCCATCCCATATTGCATATTTCTGACAATACTTTCTCCAGAAATGACCAATTGGTCCGTCTGTGTATACCATGGCCCAACAATCAACTTACCTGCTTTGACTAGTTTTTCAATGGTTGCTTGATCTTCTGGCCGCCATGCAAGATAATCATCTAATAAAGAGGCTTGACCATCGAGTACAAAATGCGCATAGCCCTTATCTGCTGATAAAAGTGCGAGTACTTTTTGCAAATTATGCATCAAATATAGTTTAGATCTGCTAGTTGTAAAATACCACTCACGATCCCAATGAGAATGTGGTACGACATGAACTTTCTTAATCATCTTAACCCTTTCTATTGAAAAACATATATCCATGATATATGTTTTTCAAGTTACCTGCTTTATTCAAAGCTAATTTCAATATCATCAACGCTCATCGTTTCACCCATTGCTTCTGATTTAAAGTTAACAAGCAAAGGTGCGACAAATCCGATAAAGGCAGCTCCTGCAAATAAGCCTACTAGATAAGCCCAACCGTTACCAACTGTAAAGAAGCCATAGACGCCACCTACTGGAGGCATTTTAGCATACATGCCTAAGCTCACCCCAATACCTGATGCCAAAGCACCACCAATCATATTGACAGGGACTAACTTGAGTGGATTGATCATGGTAAAGGGAATTGCACCTTCTGTGATCCCGATGAAGCCCATCACATAATTATTTCGGCTTGCATCTAATAGCTCATGACTCATTTTATTTTTATGGAAAAGTGATGCCAATGCATAGCCCATCGGTACTGCACAAATCGCAACATTTACGATAATTGCTGGTAAGAAAATGCCTTCAGTTAGTAAGACATTCCCCGCCATCCAAGAGGCTTTATTAATTGGGCCTCCGAGGTCAGAGCCAATCATAGCACCCATGATGACAGCTAGTAAAACTTTATTAACATCGTTTTCAATCATGGCTTTAATCCAAGACACGAGGCCTGTATTAATCAAGCCCAATGGCCCTGATAGGATAACGCCCATGATTAAGGCGACCGATAGCGTCGCTGCTAAAGGAAAAACGATTAATGGTAAGATACTGTTATATTTTTCAGGTACTTTGATGTGGTTCTTACACCAAACAACAGCGTAACCTGCGACAAACCCGGCAATCATGGCACCGAGGAAACCGGCGTTTGTTTTAGAGGCAATCGCACCACCGATGAGCCCCGCACCTAGTGCTGATTTATCTGAAATAGAATAAGCAATAAAACCTGCAAGCACTGTATTGATTAAGCCGATACCAGTCCAACCAACCTGCTCAACTAAGTATAAATAATGCTCGAATCCAGCTGTTTTGGCAAATGGATCTAGGCTAGTAATCCCCATTGCAAGCGCTATCATTTTAGGGATAGCAACAACGAGAGATGCCCCAATGATCATCGGTAGGGCAAAACTAATCCCCGTCATCAGATGGCCTTTTGCCGTGTTTAGAAATTTTTTCATATCCTTCTCCTTTATAACGTCTAGAAATTAATCAGTCAATCGCTGACCTACTCATCACCTGAAACTGCCTGCACGCATTTTTTTAGCACAGCTTCTGGCGCTTTAATGCAGGTTGTGATATTAATCCGAATCTGCTTTTTACCTTGAAAGCGTTCTTGTCCAGTAATTTTTTGATCCGTCGCAAGTAAGACAAAGTCAGCTGCCTCGATTTCTGCAGCAGTGAGCTTATTCACCTGCCCCATCGACCCTTGCTGTTCAATACGCACCTCATAGCCTAATTTTGGTCCGGCTTTTTCTAGTGCTTTGGCAGCCATTGGTGTGTGTGCTAGTCCTGCTGGACAAGAGGTAATCCCTACAATTTTCATATCAATACTCTCCATTCATTGCGCTCGAAATTGTTTTTGTTAATAAGGTCACGTCATCTGTATGCTTGATGATATCCGTAAATGATTCTTCCATCAATGAAGTCGCAATCTGACTAATCATTTGTAGATGAACCATGCCTTCAAACTCTGATGGCACTAATAGTGCAAAGACATTAGCCACAGGTTTGTCGTCAAATGTCTCCCACTCGATTGGTTGACTCAGCTTCAAAAATAGAACAATTGGTTCATTAATAAACGCAGCTTTGGCATGTGGAATGGCAAATGAATCTTGCAATCCTGTAGACACCTCACGTTCTCTTTTTAAAAATGCCTCAACTAAAGCGTCACCATCAGCAACAATCTTATGTGTCACAGCATAGTCAGCTATGTAGTCAAACAAGGCTAATTTATCTTTTACCGCGACGTCTAATAAAATGTTTTCATTCCTAAATTCCATCTCATTTTTCCTTTCTTAAGGACAGCTCATATATCTGTGTATGAAGAGATGCCCTAAATGCTATAGACCAAATATACCATGTCATGATAGCTGTGTCACTAACTTAAACTGCCAAAACTTTAAGCAGTTTGATAAAAAAAAAATTACTCATTTAACCACTCTATTTAGGAAATAAAATAAAATGACCTGTCTATACCACCATGCTATAATGAAGTTAATAGTAAAACTGGAGGTCAACATGTCACACTTATTTTTTCAAAGACTAGATAATATTTTAAATTATCTTCTGATACAAACTGATCCGGTTACCCTAGATAACTTAAGTCAGGTGACTAAAGTGTCTAGCCGGACCCTACGTTCAGATATTAAAACAATCAATGACCATATCGTCTCTCACGGTGCCGAGATTATTTTGCTTAGAAAAAAAGGCTACGTTGTGACCTACCAAGATAAGGCTGCATTTCATGCTTTTTGGTCTAAAGATAATTCTGGAACCTTTTTATTTACCACTGCAGATGCTAGATTACGCTATCTATTGCGCATATTTCTAACCTCTGATACATATATTACACAAGATGCGTTATTAAACATCTTATATGTTAGTCAAAATACCTTATACAATGATTTTCGAACCCTAAGAGATATACTCGCTAACTATAAGTTAAAACTCATCAATAAGAGTAATCTTGGTTATACACTAGTTGGTGAGGAGCAAGATATTCGCTATGCCATTAATCATGCTATTTTTCAAGAAGATTTATCGGAATTTATTACCGCTACAAATACAGTAGAAAAAGATATCTGCATGAACATCGATTATCAGCAATTTAACACCTTATTTTGGCATGACCTCAACCCACTCATCAAGGTTGATTCTGATTACTTTCATCGCAATGCCTTCGCAAATCTGCTATTAACTGTTAGTCGAATTTCTGATGGCTACACACTTGATTTTTTTGAACAGGATGTTTCCTTAACAGCAGCCTCACATGAGAAAATCGTACAGTTTGTCGCTAATCTCGAGAATGCCTTTCAGATTAAGTTTAATGCAAGCGAAAAAAAATATGTCGACTATATTTTATCTGAGAACTTCCCACATCTGATTACTTCAGATGCCAATCATGCCAATCAGCAACTAGCAGAAGATATCGTCAACTCAATATTAAGCAACTTAAAAAAGAATACAGGTGCAAAATGGGTAACTGATGCAAGTCTTAAGCAAAACTTGAAGAAGCATATCCGTAGGCTCTTACAAATACATACCATAAATGGCAACAGGCATAACCCGATATTAGAGTCCGTCAAAAATAATTTCCCCTATCCTTTTGAATTAGCTGTCATTGTCATCCAAGAAGTTGAGGACACCTATGGTATCTCTTTTTCTGAAGATGAACTCTCCTTCATTGCTTTATATTTTGCTAGCGCTATCGAGAGTTTTAAAGATAAACGCAACAGTTTTTCCCTAGCAATTGTTTGTGGCACTGGGATAACACTCAGCTCCATTATTGAAAGTAAGATAAGACGAAAATTTCCTGATACCTTCTCTGACATCGAAAAAATATCTTATCTAGAATTTGAAGCGAGACAAAGTCAAGCACAGTTTGACCTGATTATTACAACGATACCAATTCCAAACAAGGCACCTCATATCATCTTTTTAGATATCAATTACTTTGATACTGCTTTTAAACAGATTGAGCGAGCGATTAACACACTTAGCACTGTAGTCCCGCCAACTAGTCTGTATCAAGATAAACATTTCTATGTGATCAATGACCAATTAACTAAGGCAGCGCTGTTGACAAAAATGCATGACGCCTTAGCCGATAATGCCTTTGTATCGGATCACTTTATCCAACAAATTATCGCAAGAGAGGCGATTTCCGACACCTTAATCAATGACGTGATTGCACTCCCTCATCCTATAGGCGACAGTGTTAAAATCAGTACTATTTTCCCTGTTATCGCGCCAAAAGGCATCGAATGGGGTGACTCAAAACGTGTCAAGTTCATCTTTTTTATGGCAATTCGACCTGATGATGTCAGTAAGGTGCAATATGTCTATGATGCCTTATTGGACTTCATTTCTTCTGAAAAGAAGCAAGACCTCTTACTTAAAACCCCCACTTTTGATACCCTAGTATCCCTACTAACGATAAATGACGACATCATGTAACAAGCAGGAGCTATTGACCGCTAAATTCACCAAATATGTTAAAATAAGGTATGACAACTTCAACAGCAGAAACGATTTTAACACTTCTTGTCGATCGAGAAAATGAATGGATGTCTGGGCAAGAACTGGCCCTTGAACTCAATATCTCTCGTGCCGCCATTTGGAAGGCCATAGGTAAACTTATCGCGGATGGGTTTACTATCGAAAGCCAGCGTGGACCTGGTAAAGGTTACCGCTATGTCGCCAGTGAAAAAATGAGTGTTACGGGTATTTCCCACTACTTATCTGAGCAGACACAGACGATCAACCTGCAAGTTTTTGATACCCTACCATCAACCAATACCTATGCCAAGATTGGCCTCATTAGCGACACCATCACCAAGCCTAGTGTCATCATCGCAAATATACAAACTAAGGGAGCTGGACATTTTGGTCGCAGTTTTTCCTCACCTGCTCAAACAGGCTTATATATCAGTTTTGCCCTGCCTATAGGGGCAGACAAACAAGTAACACCACACTTGCTTGCCATTGCTAGTGCGGTAGCTGTTGCCAGAACAATCAAAAGCCTACTTGCTATTGAACTTGACTTTAAATGGTTAAATGACCTCTATTATCAAGGGAAGAAAGTTGGTGGTATACTAACTGAAGCCGTTGTTAATATCGAGAGTCAAACTTACTCAGCTATCGTCATCGGGATTGGCTTAAATCTAACCAATCAAGCAGCTGATCTTAGCTTTATCACAAAAGAACTTGATATCTCACGTAATCAAATCGCAGCCTCTCTCATAGACAACTTTTTTGACCTTTATGCGCACGACGAAGACAAGCAGGTTTTAGCTGACTATCGGGCACACTTACTTGATTTGGGCAAACAAGTCCATGTCAAGTATGCTGATCAGGACATAACAGGGCTTTCTAAGGGGATAGACGATGCGGGCTACCTTTTAGTTGAAACACAGACGGGGCTTACTAAATTAGCTGCTGGAGAAACACGATAAAAAGACAGATTATTCCGGATAATCTGTCTTTTTTAAGGTGTAGTTTCTGATGTAAAAACCCATCATATCCCGTTAAATCATGATAAAATAGAGCTATGACTTTAAAAAACTTATTTTTTGATTTAGATGGTACAATCGTTGACAGCGGTACAGGCATTATCAATGGCTTTCGATATGCTTTTGATCAACTTAACCTCCCGCAACTCTCGGATAGTACCTTAAATACATTTATTGGCCCACCACTCGAAGCCACTTTTCTTACCTTGTCAAATGGGGATGAACACTTGGCTGAAACAGCCATCAACCATTACAGGGCCTATTATGCAAGCACTGGTATGCTGGAATCTGCCCCATACGCTGATATCGTTGAGACATTGAGTGCACTTAGCACCCGTGGGTACACCCTCTACATCGCAACGTCTAAAAAAGAGTCGGTTGCAATCGACATGTTAAAGGCACTCAAGCTATCAGATCACTTTGATGGCATCTTTGGGAGTACACCGCAAACGATGACCAAGACATTAGTCCTGAAGCATGCACTCAAGACAACACGATCAAAACCGGATGCGTCTGTTATGATTGGTGATCGGGAATTTGATATCATCGGTGGCCTAAATAATGACGTCTCGCAAACAGTCGGCGTCCTATGGGGATTTGGCGATAGATCTGAACTCGAGAAAGTAGGATGTGATCATATTATTTCACACCCTAAAGCATTATTGGAGATTTTTAAATGAGAAACCTAAAATTTAAATCGGTTTTTGACATCATGGGCCCTGTCATGATTGGCCCTTCTAGCTCTCATACTGCGGGTGCCGTCAGGATTGGTAAAATCGTCCACTCTATCTTTGGTGAACAGCCCACAGAAGTCGACTTTCATCTTTACCAGTCCTTTGCTAAAACCTATCAAGGCCATGGGACTGATTTAGCCCTTGTTGCGGGAATTTTAGGCATGAATACAAATGATGCCCGCATCCCCCAGTCACTTGAGTTGGCTGACAAGGCTGGAATCAAAATATTTTGGCATATCCATAAAGATGAAAAAGCTGACCATCCCAATACTGCACTCATTAGTATCAAATCTGATACTAAGCAAATGACGATTAAAGGCATTTCTATCGGTGGTGGTAACATACAAGTTACAGAACTGAATGGCTTTGACATTGCCTTGAATATGAACACCCCTACCTTTATCATCGTCCATCAAGACGTCCCTGGGATGATTGCGCGTGTGACAGAATGCTTGTCTTCCCATCAAATCAATATCGCCCAGATGAATGTGACCCGTGAGAATGCTGGTGATCAGGCAATCATGATCATAGAAGTTGATTCTCATGATGCCATACAAGCACTGGCTGAAATTAGAGATATTCCACAGTTATACAATGTGAACTTCTTTGACTAAGCTGCTAACAGACTCGCTATTTACAAAACTAAACAGCAGGTTATAAGACTAGTATGACTAGGCTATTATAACCTGCTAGTAAAGCAATAAGGAGTACTATGTTTTATACGATAAATGAGCTTGTCACACAGGCTGATACACGTTTTAATGGGTCAATCTCAGAATTGATGATTGCCACAGAAATAGAGACATCAGGCCGGTCTCGTGAAGAGATCCGTTTATTGATGGCTGAAAATTTGACCGTTATGCTCGCCTCTATCGAGCACGGCATGACTGATAAAACCTCACGTACAGGCTTAACTGGTGGTGATGCGTCAAAGCTTGACCGCTACATCAAATCAGGTAAGACCCTATCTGACTATACGATTTTAACGGCTGCTAAAAATGCCATTGCCGTAAATGAAAGTAATGCCCAGATGGGACTTGTCTGCGCCACACCTACTGCAGGTAGTGCAGGATGCGTCCCAGCAGTCTTATCTACAGCAATCGAAAAACTCGGCCTAACACAAGAAGCCCAACTCGACTTCTTATTCACGGCCGGTGCTTTTGGCCTAGTGATTGCAAATAATGCCTCTATCTCAGGCGCTGAAGGGGGTTGTCAAGCCGAGGTCGGCTCTGCTGCCTCTATGGCCTCTGCTGCACTAGTGCTTGCAGCGGGTGGCACTGCTAGCCAAGCAAGTCATGCCTGTGCCATGGTGATCAAAAATTTACTGGGCTTGATCTGCGATCCAGTAGCTGGGCTAGTTGAAGTCCCTTGCGTAAAGCGTAATGCAATGGGGGCAAGTTTAGCCTTTCTTTGTGCCGATATGGCGCTTGCGGATATCGAATCAAAAATACCCACTGATGAAGTTATCCAAGCTATGTACCAAGTTGGCCAAGCCATGCCATCTGCTTTTCGTGAAACAGCTGAAGGGGGTCTTGCGACCACACCAACAGGTAAACGGTTGAAGGCTGAAATATTTGGCTGATCTGATATTTTATATCTGAATAACAAAAAAACTTGCCACTTGGGACAAGTTTTTTTTGTTATTTATGACCAGATACGTTAATCCGGTTGAGTGCACGGTGAAGCGCAACTTCAGCTCGTCTCGCTGCATCTATATCACGTTTACTTTCAGCTTCTTGTAACTCATTTTCAGCACGACGTTTGGCACGTTCAGCACGTGTCACATCAATATCACGATCACGTTCAGCAGAGTCAGCAATAATCGTCACACGATTATCAAGGACTTCTGCAATCCCGCCATTGATAGAGATCCAGTCAACGTGTTTCTCGTCGTCAATACGACGTACTTTCAATTCATCAATCTTCAGTGAGGCGATGGTTGGGATCATATTTGGTAGGACCCCAAGTTCACCATCAACTGTCGATAGGAGCGTAAAATAGGCATGGTGATCATAACAGATACCATTTGGTGTGATGACTTGGACTGTCATATAATCCATATCAGACCTCCTTAGTAACCCATTTTCTTAGCTTTAGCAATAACATCTTCGATTGGGCCAACTGAACGGAAAGCATCCTCAGGAAGTTCATCATATGCACCAGCTAAGATGTCTTTAAAGCCTTTAACTGTTTCTTCAACTGGTACATAAGAACCTGGTTGACCAGTAAATTGTTCAGCAACGTTAAAGTTTTGTGACAAGAAGAATTGGATACGACGTGCGCGGCCAACTAACGTCTTCTCAGTATCAGATAACTCATCCATACCTAGAATGGCAATGATATCTTGCAACTCACGGTAGCGTTGTAAGACACGTTGTACTTCTGTTGCCACTTCATAGTGTTCTTTACCAACAATCTCAGGTGACAAGGCACGTGAGCTTGATGCAAGTGGGTCAACGGCTGGATAAATCCCTTGTTGCGTTAATTTACGCTCAAGGTTAGTTGTTGAGTCCAAATGGGCAAAGGCTGTTGCTGGCGCAGGGTCAGTATAGTCATCGGCTGGTACATAGATCGCTTGGATAGAGGTAACAGACCCTTTTTTAGTTGACGTAATACGTTCTTGTAATTGACCCATTTCAGTCGCAAGTGTTGGTTGGTAACCAACGGCTGATGGCATACGACCAAGTAAGGCTGAAACCTCAGAACCGGCTTGTGTGAAACGGAAAATGTTGTCGATAAAGAGCAAAACATCTTGTCCTTCAACATCACGGAAATGTTCGGCTATTGTCAAACCAGCCAAGGCAACACGCATACGTGCGCCTGGTGGCTCATTCATTTGACCAAAGACCATGGCTGTTTTCTCAATAACGCCAGATTCTTTCATTTCCTCATAAAGGTCATTCCCTTCACGAGTTCGTTCACCAACACCTGTAAACACAGAAATACCACCATGTTCTTGGGCAATGTTGTGAATCAATTCTTGAATCAAGACGGTTTTACCAACACCGGCACCACCGAAAAGACCAACTTTACCACCTTTTAAATAAGGTGCGAGTAAGTCGATAACTTTAATCCCAGTCACTAAGATTTCATTAGATGTAGATAATTCATCAAATACTGGTGCTTTTTGGTGAATTGGGCTACGCTTAGCATCTTCTGGGAACGGTGCTTCAAGGTCAATGGTATCACCAATAACGTTGAATACACGGCCTAAAGTTTCTTTACCGACTGGTACACTGATAGGACGACCTGTATCGAGCACTTCAAGTCCACGTTTCAAGCCATCAGTAGACTCCATGGCAATGGTGCGGACAACACCGTCACCAAGCTCAAGTGCTACTTCAAGTACGATTTTTGTTTTAGTATCATCTCCATTGTCTTTATAGACAATCAAGGCATTATTAATTTCAGGAAGATTTTCTCCACCTGCAAACTGTACGTCTACAACTGGTCCGATTACCTGTGAAATTTTACCAGAGCTCATATTACCTCCTGTATTTTTAGGTTGTGAAGAGATACCTTGGGTAGGCAAGGCATTTGTTGCACACAACATCAGTCATGCGCACACGCCGATTACCTACTCGCGTGAGTATCTCATTTTTTTGTCTAGTCCAAAGCACTCGCACCAGCGACAATTTCCGTAATTTCTTGCGTAATTGCTGCTTGGCGGGCACGGTTGTACTGAATGGTCAGATCATTAATCACATTTTTCGCATTATCAGTTGCTGCTTGCATGGCTGCCATACCTGCGGCATGTTCAGCGGTTTTTGCATCAATGATACTACCATAAATCATACTTTCCGCATATTGGGGAAGTAATTGATCTAAAATGGTTTCACGATCAGGTTCTAATTCAAACGACTGGTGATGTGGTGTTGCTTCATTCTCATCTATATCAGAAATCGGTAACATTTTTTCCACACGAACTTGACTTGTCAAAGAATTGACATGGTGATTGTAACACACATATAATTCATCAAAAAGTTCATTTTGATAAAGTGTGACAGACTTATTAACAATCTTGCGCACCTCATCAAATGAAGGTTGATCAGAAAGACCACGGAGTTCATAAGATACGTTAATATCACGTGCTTTAAAGAAATCTGCACCCATACCGCCTAAAGCAATAATGACAAACTCATCTGGATTTTCGTGATCATCTTTTAACATCTGCATCACAGATTTTAAAATCGATGAATTATACCCACCAACAAGCCCTTTATCTGATGTGATTACGATGTATCCTGTTTTTTTAACAGGTCGTTTAATCAACATCGGATTAGTTGAGCCATCAGATAATTCCGAACCGATTAAATCAGTCGTAATGGATCTGACTTTCTGCGCATAAACTTGAAAGCTCTTGGCATTTTGCTCAGATCTTGTCAATTTAGCTGCAGAAACCATTTGCATGGCACCAGTGATTTGGCTAGTTTTTCTAGTTGAAGCGATTCTTACTTTTATTTCATTTAGCGAAGCTGGCATTCCAAACCTCCCCTATTATTTGAATGTTGATGATGCTTTGAAACTTTGAATGGCTGCGTCCAACTTTTCTTCCTCAGGAAGATCTTTAGTTGTCACAATTGTATCAAGTAAGTCTTTATGATTGGCATCAAAGAAGTCAAATAACTGAGATTCAAAGGCAAGAATATCATCAACTGGTACTGTATCAAGGAAACCATGCGTTAATGCATAAAGAATCAAGACTTGATACTGAACTGCAAGTGGCGCATGTAACGGTTGTTTAAGGACTTCAACTGTTCTACGACCACGGTTCAACTTAGCTTGTGTTGCAGCATCTAAATCTGAACCAAACTGCGTAAAGGCTTCTAGTTCACGGAATGATGCTAAGTCAAGACGAAGTGTCCCAGCTACTTTTTTCATGGCTTTAATTTGCGCACTACCACCAACACGGGATACTGAAGATCCTGCATCGATCGCTGGACGAATACCTGAGTAGAAGAGGTCATTTTCTAAGAAAATTTGACCATCTGTAATCGAGATAACGTTTGTTGCGATATAGGCAGAGATATCTCCTGCTTGTGTTTCGATAAATGGCAATGCAGTCATAGACCCACCACCAAGATCATCAGAAAGTTTCGCAGCACGTTCTAATAAACGTGAATGCAAGTAGAAGACATCACCTGGGTAGGCTTCACGACCTGGAGGACGACGAAGCAAGAGAGACAGTTCACGGTAAGCAACGGCTTGTTTTGATAAGTCATCATAGACAACTAAAACATGTTTTCCATTGTACATGAACTCTTCACCCATAGCAGCACCAGCATATGGTGCGATAAAGAGTAATGGTGATGGTTGTGATGCAGATGCAGTGACAACGATCGTATAGTCTAATGCACCATATTTACGGAGCGTTTCAACTTGTGTACGAACTGTTGATTCTTTTTGTCCGATCGCCACATAGATACAGATCATATCTTGACCTTTTTGGTTCAAGATTGCATCGATTGCAATTGTTGTTTTACCTGTTTGACGGTCACCGATGATTAACTCACGTTGACCACGGCCGATTGGTACTAATGCATCAATCGCTTTCAAACCTGTTTGAAGGGGTTCTGCAACACTTTTACGTTGCATAACACCCGGTGCTACAGACTCAACAGGACGTGTTTTATCTGTTTTGATTTCACCAAGACCATCAACTGGAATACCTAGTGGGTTAACAACACGCCCGATAAGCGCTTCCCCAACTGGTACTTCCATGATTTTACCTGTACGTTTTACTGTATCGCCTTCACGGATGTCGCCAAACTCACCGAGAACGATAATCCCGATATCAGTTGACTCCAAGTTTTGTGCCATACCATATGACCCATTTGAAAACTCAAGTAGTTCACCACTCATGGCATTTTCAAGACCATGAGCACGGGCAATCCCGTCACCAACGTATGTTACAATTCCGGTCTCAGCGACCGAAAAATCAGGTGTGAAATTTTCAATTTGTTGTTTAATCAGTGAACTGATTTCATTAGCGTTAAAAGCCAAAGATTGTCGCCTCCTTATTTTAACTTCAAGCAAACATTGAATAGGGTACCATTTATCTACTATAGAAACAGCAGATCTAGTCTCACGCTATTCAAAGCCTACGACAGGGTCGTATCGCTATCCGTATCATATTTAAATGATAGATTTCGCAATTTTATTTAACTGCGATTTGATACTTGCATCGATAATCTTACCGCGGGCATTGATCACAACGCCACCCAAGATGTTTTTATCAATCGTGTTTTTAATCGTTACATCATTAAGATCAAATTTTTGTTTGACCATCGTTTCCAGCTTGCTGAGTTGTGCTGATGTCAGGTCAACCGCAGTTGTCACGTCAACATCAGATACTTTGAATAAACTATCAGCTTGATTTCGAATTTCTTTAATAATTAAAGGTAAAAGCGCTAAGCGTTTATTCGTAATCAATGTTGCCAAGAAATTTTTAAACAATGTTGATGAAACGTCTTGTAAACTTTTGATAACAGCAATCTTTTTTTCATCCGCATAAGTCACATCAGCCAAGAAATCGGTGAGATTTGTTGCTTTGATCACTTGATCAAAGTTTGCCACTTCGGCTAAAATTTCATCTAACTGTTGATGCTCTTGCGCAACTTCAAGTAAGGCTTTACTATATTTTTGAGCAATTATGAGAGACATGATTAATCCCCCATTTTTTCCAGATAACTATCAATCAACTCAGTTTGCGATGTCGCATCTAAGCTTTGACCGATTAATTTTTCTGCAATTTTGACTGAAATGTCTGCGACACTTCCTTTAATACCAGAAATCGCTTCTTTTTTAGATTGTTCGATTTCTTCGTTAGCACGTTGTTTGACACGTCTGGCTTCTTCTGATGCTTCAGCAACAATTTTCGCTTTGTTAGCATGTGCTGCATCAGTAGCTGTCATAATGATTTTACTGGCTTCTTCGCGTGATCCAGCTAATTCTGTTTCACGTTTTTCAGCAAATGCTTCTGCTTGTTTACGCGCAGCTTCTGCATTATCAATGTCATCATTGATTTTTTTAGCACGCTCTTCAAACATTGAGGTAATCATGCCCCAAGCAAATTTCTTGATTAAGATTACCAAAATCAAGAAAGCGCCTGAAACGACGATGATATTACCAAACATTGAACTAGGAGCAGCTTCTAATAAGATAAATTGACTCATGACGCCTCCTTTCTAATCTTCTTCCGCAATTTTTTCATTAATGTACATCGTTGAAAGCAAAATGAAAACGTATGATTGGAGTGCACCGATAAATAGTGAAAATGCAATCCAGAGAACTTCAAGCGCAATCGCAACAGGTAAGTAATAAATATGTGAATTACCAAGCTGTGCAACAAGGCTAAGTACAATTTCTCCGGCAAAAATATTACCGAATAACCGTAGTGCCAAACTCAAAAAGTTAACAAACTCTTCCATTAATTTCATAGGTAACATCGCTGCTGGCGAGAAGAAGGCATGTTTGAGATACCCTTTAAAGCCATAGCGTTTGACACCTGATAGATTGGCAACAAGTGCAACCATCAGTGACAAAGTTAATGTCACACCTACGTCTGCTGTCGGCGATTTCCAGTAATTTAGACTATTTGCCGTTTCAATTTTAGTCATAAGACCAATATTATTTGAGACAAATATGAATGCAAACAAGACAAAGACAAATAGTGAATAACGACGTGATTCAGTCCCACCCATATTATCTTTAGAGACACCGTTGACAAACTCAATCATCCATTCCAAGACGTTCTGCTTACCCTTCGGACGTAAGGTCATCTTACGGCTTGCCCACATGACAAGACCAAAAACAATCGCACAAGTCAGGACAGTCATAACAAGGACAGCGCCATCAAAGTAAACCGGTCCAATATTAAAAGACCAAGATTTTTCCACGAATACTCACTTCCCTTCTATAAAACGTAAGACGCCTTATTTAAGGACGAAAGTCATGGCAAGAACAATAAAGAATAGTCCTTCAATAAATGCAATACCCAAAAACATATACGTACGTAATTTGTTTTCAAGTTCTGGTTGACGTGCAACCGCGTTTAAGATGTTTCCGACGATGATCCCGTTACCGATTGTAGCTCCCAGTGCTGCGAGACCTAACGCAATGATTCCTAATGGCATTGTATGCCCTCCTTAAGATAAAATAGTTTTATACGTAAGCTTGCTTACGAATTTACTTAACATTAGAATTCTAGTCCTATTTTCTCCAAAAGTCAAACAAAAAATAGGACTTTAGACTGATTTTCTGAAAAAAGTTGCAAAAGCATTTCAGAATTATGAAAGACGCTCTTCTTTATTGTATTTTATGGGTAGAAAATCAAGCACTTGATCCATCATTTTAACCCAGTAATACCACTCATGTTTACCATCTGATGTTTCATAAGTGATCTCAAATCCTTTATCCTTTAAATCAGCTACAGCTACGTTATTAGCCTCATAAAGAAAATCTTGATGGCCACACCAGGCATAAAGTTTCGGTTTATGCTCACCAAATTTTCCATCAAAATCTGATGCTAGTTTTTGAATTGAGTTTTCTGAGTTCTCAAAGTTTTCTAGCTCACCAAATATCCCTTGCCAGTAAGCTAAGTCTCCCAAACTTTCTGGTGCCATGTTGTCAAATGATAAAGCGCCTGACAAACTTGCTGCATAAGAGAACTTGTTTGATGCTAAGGCAATCTTGAAGGCGCCATATCCCCCCATAGATAGTCCAGCTATAAAATTTTTCTCACGTTTCGTAGACAAGTTGGGTAAGAAATTATGAATGACGTTTGGCAACTCCTCAACAATGGCGTCAAAATATCTCGCACCATAGGTCGTATTGCTATACCACGCCAAATCTGTAGATGGCATGACAATTGCCAGATTCGTATTTCGAATCAAACGATCGATTCCTGAACGATTCAGCCAAGTATCCTGATTACCAGACATGCCATGTAGCAGATAAAGTACTGGAATATCAGTCAAAGGCACATCTTTATCAGGGTTCTTAACTGCCTCCGGATAGATGACATTCACATCTCGCACGATTCCGAGAATCTCTGAGAAATAGTTGATTTTTAAAATTGCCATGTTAACACTGTGGATACAAATCCTGTATCCAGTCCTTTCTATATTGCTTCCCCTCAATTCTATCACTTTACTGTCCTAATATGCCAAGATTTACCTTTTTTCTCAAACTTTACCGCCCCTTGCAAATCTGTTCGATAAATCTGCACTTGATATTTTTTAAATACGTCTAGTGTTTCCTGATTAGGATGCTGATAGCGGTTGTTCTTGCCACAGGATATCAGGCCAATCTTTGGCCGGATTTTTTTTATAAAGGCATCTGATGAGGAAGTCTTAGACCCATGATGTCCAACTTTTAAGACATCAACCTTGAGTGTCGGATAGTTGGCAAGTAAGGCTGCTTCACCCGCTGCCTCTAAATCCCCAGTAAATAAAAAGGCAGTTTGAAAAAATGTGCCATATAAGACAATGGAATCGTTGTTTTTGCCATCTCCTTGCGTCAATGGGTAAATCACCTCCAAATAACTGTCAAATAACTTAAGTCGATCACCAACCTGCGCAACTTGTATGTCAGATTTCGTTTGCGAAAGTCTCGCGACAAAATTTGGATTCGTCATACTGCCTTCACTGACCATGATTTTTTTGATCTTAATTTCAGAAAGTAGGACCATCAAATCACCTACATGATCGGCATCCGTATGGGTGATGACTACTGTATCAAGCTGACTAATTCCCCTGCTCTTTAAATAAGGGATTAAAGTAGACGCTGCATTCGGCCTTGTCTGCCTGTCCTGCCATTTTTGCCGCTTGATAAAATCTACTTTCCCACCCGTATCGATAAGTACCGTCTGCTGATTCAAGCGGTCTTGAAGTAAGATACTATCGCCCTGACCAATATCAACTATCGTAATCGATTCAGTTAATGGGAATTTAGTAGATATAGACATCAAAAACAGACTGACGATCAGTAGATAGCGTATTTTTCTATGTCGCCAGCTATCTATTAAGATACCCGTCATGATCAACATGCCCAGAAAGATACCCGGTGATGGCCGACCTAATATGAGCGGACGTGTTATCAAATTCTCTAGCCAACGCAACAGCACTTCCATATAGACAAATAAGTAATTGAACTCTTTTATGACGATGCCTGTGATAAGCGAAAGTAAAAATAGCAGGAACAGTCCAGGTACTAATACCGTAGCAAAGAGACCACCTAAGACACCTGTTAATAGAATAGAAAACGGCTGAAAACTATAAAAGGAGAGTAGTAATACTGGTAGTATCGCACCTGTTAAGGTTAGCGTAGTGCTTATCTTACGCTGACATGATGGCAGTGACGCAAAACTACCACCAAGCATAGAGATGACAAATGCAAAGAAAACAGATAATGCCCCGCCTGTTGTTAGTAAGAATTTAGGCATCACCACAAATAAGATTAATAAAGTCAAACTGAAATTATCGACTGACCTCACACCTAGATGCGTTAACATTTTTTGTAACAGTGCCCTGACAACTGAAACTGAGAAACCGCTTAGTCCCGCATAAATATAGGAGAGGGGGAGTTGCATGCCTGTCACCCAATCTCGTCTGATGCCAAGACGCAATAAATTTTTTCTAAACAGATGTATAAAAAAAGACACTTGCATACCGGATAAAGAAAACAGGTGCAGGATACCCAAATTTGAGTAGCTAGCCCTCATCTCATCAAATGACGCACCTAGATGACCAAACAGAAGGCCGGTCATATAAGATGCCATAGGGTCTGGAAACATCGTCTGGCAAAAAAGCATTGCCTTACGTCGTACCCTCCCAATATCCCACTTACCAGTTTCCCTTATTTGACTAATACTATCAATCGTGACAACACGGTAGATGTTTTGCGTTTTAAGATAATTTTGATAGTTAAAGCCATTAAAATTTCGATTTGTTTCGGCTTTCTCAACACTGGCAGAAATCGTCAGCAGAATCGACTTATCTAATTTAGTGAAATACTGCTGTTCTTGCTCTGTTTTCGCTTGGTAGTAGACTTGATAGGTTTGACCACGAGAGCTACCCCGAAAGGAAATCTGGTCACCCTTAACTTGTATGGTATCCAGACGAGGTGTTATCTCAGTCACCGGTAAATCACGCGCAAAGTCAGCTACCTCTTTAAGCCGAATTGTAAGACAAATACTCACAAATGCCAGTAAAATCAAACACAATCTAAAACATGCTGGTCCACCGTTATGCCAAATAAAACATAAACTAGATATCAGCAAATAGATGAGTAAAAGATAGGAAAATCGAAAAACAGTTAGATAGCAGATCACGCAAAAATAAGCAAGGAAAACCGCTGGTATATCAATCCACTGCCACACTCCCTTTAAGCTTTTCAAGCGACTTCTCCCCAAATCCAGATACATTTCCTAAATCCTCTGGCTGATTAAACTTGCCATTTTGTTCCCGATAGTCGATGATATCTTGTGCCTTTTTCAACCCAACACCACTTAACTTTTGAAGCTGAGCTAAATTTGCCGTATTAATATTGATTTTGTCTATCGCCTGCGCTGCTGCACTGTCCACATCATCATGTGCTTTAGTCCCGACTATTTCAACTGGTCTTTCTTCGCCAATACTTGCCACGTAGACGACCATTTCATCCGTCAGTTTCTGTGCTAGATTAATCGACTTGGTATCTGCCTGATCCGTTACGCCTCCAGCTAATAATAAGAGGTCGTTAACCCGGCTATCTTGTTTTAAGGTATAAACTGCTGGCTTTTTTACAGCACCTTTTAAGTCAACTGTAATCCTAACCTTGCGCTCAGTTGCTTTATCAGTCGTTTTATTGTCATTAGCTGCCATTTTTTTGACACCTTTTTCAGATTTCCCTCCTACATTATGCTGTGGGGATGATACTAGGCCCACAGACGATGGTGCTGTATCTTTCTTAACAAGTATGACCAGTAGGAGACCGATAACCATAATCGGTATCAGCAGGCTAATAACCAACCAGCGATGGTGCTTTATTTTTCCAATCAAATTTTCTATCTGCATTAATTCACCTCTTATTTTTATATACGAAAAAAATCCTTACATGCCGTAAGGATTTCTGCTTATTTTTTTAGATTATGAATAAATTGCTTAAAGACTTTTTCGTCTGAGTAGCTTAAGACATTTCTAGCATAGATTTTTTCGCCAAACTTAGCAACTAAGACTAAGGCGACTAATTGAAGGACTAGCGCAATGATAGCCTCAGTAGTGCTCGCATATTCTATGGCCAAGCGACTTGGCATCAAACTTGGCGAGATAAACGGTACCATAGCTAGCACCTTTAAAACGATGTTACTTGGCATGCTTGCTGACATAAAACTTGCCACATAGCCAATCATCGATAAGTAGATAATGGGCTGAACGACTTGTTGGACTTGACTTTGATCATTGACAATACTGGCAATGATTGCAGTGAGTACAAGATATGAAATAACACCCAGCATGACCATCAAGACTGTAATGATTAAGAAGCCTATATCTACACCACTAAATAGCTTCAAGCCATTTTCAACTACCTTGTTGTCCTTTAATACAATAGAGGCAACACCTGCTAACACCACGTAGATTAAGAGATGCGTTACAACTAAGAGACTGACGCCGATAATTTTACCATAATACTGTATCTTAGCACTCGTTGCAGCAAGTAATATCTCCATGATACGACTTGATTTTTCGTTGGCAACTTCTTGTGCCATCATACTGGTATAGATTGATAATAGAACAAATATTGCCACACCAGTGCCTAGAGAGATGAAGTAATTGGCCATGTTTTTATTATCGCCACCACTTGTTTCTCCTTTGTTACTCTGTGTTTTCATCGTTAACTTAGCAGGGGTTTGCAAGGCGATCAGGTCTTCTGCCTTCAAATTCAGTTTGCTTGCTTTTTCTGTCATTTCAATCTGAGTCAGGGCATTTCTAACCTTGTTTTCATCAAATTTTGCTGCCCCATCTGATGAACTAATCAACTCATATTGACCATCTGATGCCACTAAATAGCCGTCTATTTTGTCATCCTTCAGTTTTTTCTTGGCAATGTCTACAGTGGGCACTTCTGATAAACTAACATCTAATAACTTTTCAGATTTAATGGTTTTTACTAAGGCTGAATTATCTACAATAGCCAAACGTGTTGGCTTGTTGCTTTCACCTTTAGACATCATGAACCCAATCAAGAAACCGATAATCGGCAACAATAGCGGTGAGAGTACAATCAACCAAAACCCTGGTGTCTTAATTTTTGTGCGATAGACTTGTCCTGCGACTAATTTAACTTGTTTAAACATGCTCAGCTACCTCCTTACGGAATATCTCATCTAGTGTTGGTGGGGCTTGCACAAAGGCTTGTACATAGCCAGTTTCACTCACTTTTTTGAAAATGTCATGACCAACTGCTTCATCTGCAATATGAATGAGGCGACCTGCGCCTTGCTTTTCAATCGTTTTAACACCTGCAATAGCTGAAAGTGTTGTATCTGAGAGCTCACTCTCCACATAGACTTGCGTTCTACCAAAACGATTTCGAATCCCGTAAATATCACCTTGTAAGACAACTTTACCTTTTTTAAGCATGGTCAGATTATCGCTTAATAATTCAACACCACTCATGTTATGACTAGAGAAGATAATGGCAGCACCATTTTCCTTGAGTGTCTTAATTTCATTCATCAAGAGACTTGTATTAACAGGATCTAGACCTGTAAATGGTTCATCTAAAATCAAGAAATTAGGGCGATGGATTAAGGTCGCGATAAATTGTACTTTCTGCGCGTTCCCTTTAGAAAGGGTCTGCACTTTATCAGTTATTTTACCAACTACCTCTAATTTGTCCATCCAAGTCACCAGTTCTTTTCTCGCTTCATCACGTTTCATACCATGTAGTTCAGCAAAGTAAAGAATTTGTTCTTCGACAGTCATTTTTTGATAGAGACCCCGTTCTTCTGGTAAAAACCCAATGCCTTGCTTAACATCCTGGGTAATTGATTTACCATTCCAAGTAATCAAGCCACTATCAGATTTAATAAAATCTAGGATCATCCGAAAAGTTGTTGTTTTCCCTGCGCCATTTTGCCCAATCAATCCCATGATTGAGCCATCCTCAACAGTCATGTCTAGGCTGTCAACAGCAATTTTGTCACCAAACTGTTTGGTGATGCGCTCTATTCTTAACATATTCGTCTCCTTAGCTGATCTATATCGTTATGATAACATGAGTCATTTTTATTACTAGTTTATTATACCATTTCTAAACTTTTATTTTCTAGTTTTAAAAATTTTATACATAAAGATTAAATAAAATACGATCGTTAGCTGGGTACTGTCCAGTAAGATTGGCTTCCACAAAGCTGTATAAAGTACGGCAACAGCAAGTAAAAACGTCATGACTTGCCCAACATGTGACCAAAGCTCTTGCTCAACCAGCTTTCTTCGCTCATCAGTTAACTTTAGCCTTGCAGCCCGTAATCTTTTGGGATTCGTCAAAAGGACGAAGAACCAAATACCATAACAAACTAGTGGTATGGTAATCCCCGTTACAAAACCATAAATGGCAGCTGTTCTACCAGAAGCCTTGATAGCAACTAAAACAAAGCCAATGGCTAGTACAATCATTAAGGGAAACCAAACCAAATGATACCGCTTATAGTCTTCATCTGTTTTGATCTGATGCTTAAATAAGTAATGAAACATTACACCTTCTCCTCCTTATCAGATTTGCTATCAAAGAATATATCTTCTATCGTCGTATTAAAATACTGAGCTAATTTATAAGCCAGATTCAAAGATGCCGTATATTTTTCTTTTTCTAGCGAAATAATCGTTTGTCTAGTTACTTCCATTGCTTCAGCCAGAGCTTCTTGGGATATCCCATGTTCAGTTCTATATGCTTTAATTTTGTTACTCATATACCTCCAGTATAGTAAGCTATACGTAAACTTAACTATACGTATAGCTTACTATACATTTTTTAACTTGTCAACTCCTATTATTATCCTATCTGATCAAAACATAAAAAAAGGTTAGACAAGACGCAAGCGTCATCATCTAACCTTTTATCGTCTATCAGCTTAAGCTGTTAGCTTCCTTATTTGACTTCTTCGAAGTCACCATCGACAACATTGTCATCTTTAGGTGCATCACCACTAGTCGCTTCACCAGCTGCTTGTTGTTCAGCTGCTGCTTGCTCATAGAGTTTGACTGCTAAAGCTTGCGCTTTTTCATTTAAAGCTTCAAGTTTAGCTTTCAAGTCTTCTAAGTTGTCAGCTTCTTGTGCTGCTTTCAACTCATCAAGCGCTGCTTGTGCTGCATCACGTTCAGCATCAAATCCTTTGCCTTCAGTTTCCTTGATTGTTTTTTCAGTAGCAAAGATTGTTGCATCTACTTCATTTTTAAGATCAACTTCTTCTTTACGTTTAGCATCTGCTTCAGCATTTACTTCAGCATCTTTCATCATTTTATCGATTTCTTCATCAGATAAACCTGAATTAGATTGGATAACGATCGTTTGTTCTTTGTTTGTTCCCATATCTTTTGCTTTAACAGATACGATACCATTTTTATCAATATCGAATGTTACTTCGATTTGTGGAATACCACGCGGTGCAGCTGGGATATCTGTTAATTGGAAACGGCCTAATGTTTTGTTGTCTGGTGCCATTGGACGTTCACCTTGTAACACATGAATATCAACTGCTGGTTGGTTATCAGCGGCAGTTGAGAAGACTTGTGATTTAGATGTTGGGATTGTTGTGTTACGATCGATCAGTTTAGTGAAGACATTACCCATCGTTTCAATACCAAGTGATAAAGGTGTCACATCAAGTAAAACAACATCTTTAACATCACCAGTGATCACACCACCTTGGATAGCAGCACCCATAGCAACTACTTCATCCGGGTTAACTGATTTATTTGGTTCTTTGTTTGTTTCTTTTTTAACAGCTTCAACAACAGCTGGAATACGTGTTGAGCCACCAACCAAGATTACTTCGTCGATTTCTGAAGCAGACAAGCCAGCATCAGACAAGGCTTTACGAACTGGTGTTTTAGTACGTTCTACTAAGTCAGCTGTCAAGTCGTCAAATTTAGCACGTGTCAATGTTTCTTCCAAGTGAAGCGGTCCAGCATCACCAGCTGTGATAAATGGCAATGAGATTTGCGTAGATGATACGCCTGATAAGTCTTTTTTAGCTTTTTCAGCAGCATCTTTCAAACGTTGTAAGGCCATCTTGTCTTGTGATAAGTCAATCCCGTTAGCTGTTTTGAATTGGGCAACCAAGTAATCAATCACTTTTTGGTCAAAGTCATCACCACCGAGGTTGTTATCACCTGAAGTAGATAATACTTCAAAGACACCATCACCAAGTTCAAGCACTGATACGTCAAATGTACCACCACCAAGGTCAAATACTAGAATTTTTTCATCTTTGTCGACTTTGTCAAGACCATAAGCAAGTGCAGCTGCTGTTGGCTCATTGACGATACGTTCTACTTCAAGACCTGCGATTTTACCAGCATCTTTAGTTGCTTGACGTTGTGCATCATTAAAGTAAGCAGGAACTGTAATAACCGCTTTCTCAACTTTTTCACCTAAGTAATCTTCTGCAAAACCTTTAAGGTATTGGAGAATCATTGCAGAGATTTCTTGTGGTGTGTAAGATTTGCCACCAGCTTCAACTTTATAATCAGTCCCCATGTGACGTTTAATAGAGATGATTGTGTCAGGGTTAGTCACCGCTTGACGTTTGGCAACTTCACCGACTTGGATTTCACCATTTTTGAACGCAACAACTGATGGTGTTGTCCGGTTACCTTCTGGGTTTGCGATAATTTTTGCTTCGCCAGCTTCAAGAACTGAAACAGCTGAGTTTGTTGTACCTAAGTCAATACCAATAATTTTAGTCATTATAATTACCTTCTTTTTTTTATTTTATTTTAGTTATCATAGTTTTATGACATTTCGGTCAAATATTTTGTATTCCCTTTGATTTACTTATTTAATCAGCTTACTGATAGATGGCAACCATGGCTGGGCGAAGATTACGCTCATGGAGTTGGTAGCCTTTTTGTAAGACTTGCGCGATTGTATCCGCAGGATGCGTCTCATCAGCTGGGACAGTTTGAACTGACATATGGAAATTAGGATCAAATTCACCATCTACAGCAACTTCTGTCACTCCTTCTTCTTTAAGCGCATTTTGGAGACTATCTAGTGTCATCTCTAAGCCTTTTTTAACATCTTCGCTCAAGCCTTCAACAGCAAGTGCACGCTCCAGATTATCCAAACTTGGTAATATTTTACGCGCCATATCTTGTGAGCGATATTTTAAGAGTGTTTGACGTTCTTCATTTGCACGACGTTGATTATTTTGCATTTCAGCGTGCGCTTTCAGATATTTGTTTTCCATCTCATCAAGCTTACCTTGTAAAACTGCAAGCTCATCGATTTCGGCATCCACAATCTCTTCAAGAACTGCTTCATTTTCGACTTCTTCTGCCAATTCTTTTTCGATATCTTCTTTTTTATGTTTCTTAGTCATAACTTCTCCATATATTTTTACGTTTTTTATGTGTTACATCATTTCATAGTGATTACCATCTAAGTAGCGATAATAATCACTCAGCTTCATGGTTAAAATTTTTGCGATCAGATCCATAGTTGATACCACTTTTTGATAGTTAAGATCAACAGGTCCCATCAAGGCGAGTGTCCCGAGACCTCGATAAGGCACAACAAACTGCTGCGTCATCAAGGTGATATTTTTTGAAATCTGATGATTCTCAGTAAGTGTCGCATCAAATTTGACGCTTCTTATCTCATCCTCAGACACCAAATCACGAATTTCGTGGATAATCGCTTCATCGTCCATTAAAATCTTATAAAGCGAGACAACATCCTCAGAATACTCTAGTAAATTTTGCCGACCTGCAGAAATCAAATTTTCTTTAAACAACTCTGTAAACACATGGTCGAAGAGCTGTAAGGCATTCGTCGTCACGATAAAATACTTTTGTGCGACTTGTGGAATTTCAGTCAGCAATGAATAGTGGATATCCAATATTTTCTTACCAACTAATCGTTCATCAGCAATAAACTTAAAGGTAGTTAGGTCCTCCATGGTCATCGACCGTGGTAGGACAAACTGCATCGTCTTGACGAGTCCTGTATCAAGTGTCATGACTGCCATAGCAGAATGACTATCCAACTGAACAATGTCAAATTTAGATAAGACTTGATTTTTTTGAGAAACATTTAAGACAAATCCTGAAAACCCTGTTAATTCAGATAGGATTTTAGCAGCTTGTTGATAGAGTGTATCTAACTTATAATACTCACCATCAAAATTTTTCATGACCTGGTATACGTCGTTATTATCGAGTTTACCTGGTTTTAAAAAGTTTTCAACAAAGTATTTATAGCCTGTCACACTCGGTACCCGACCAGATGACGTATGCTCTTTTTTGATGAATCCCAAGTCTTCCAAGTACTTCATATCATTTCTGATCGTTGCACTAGAAGCCTTGATAGACGCCATCAAAGCTTTAGATCCTACAGCTTTATGTGACTGCGTGTAGAGCGATATAATTAAATTAAGAATTTGTTGCTGGCGTTTTGTTATCAAATTGAACACCTCACTTTTAGCACTCGTAGTTACCAAGTGCTAACTACATCTTTAATTATATAATGCTATGACGATAATGTCAAGAATAAAGCATAAAAAATTAGCACTCTGATAAACAGAGTGCTAATTTATGTCTGAATGTCCTGGCCACTTGCTTAAATAAGGCCACCAGACTTAGATAAGCTGAAAACATTAAAGAAACTAACAGCCATGACAACAAAGACAAACCATTCTGAGGGCGTAGCCCCTGTTGACCAAGCATAATAAACAAAATTACAAACTAAAATAAAGATAATAACGAATAAGGCATAGATCGTAAACTTCCAAAACTTGGCGATTAAGATGATAAACCCGACCAAAACGACAACATATATTAAGAACTGAACATTTGACATGGCTGTACTATACTGCTCTTTAAAGGCATTAACAGCCTTAAAAAAGGTATCGTAAATCACATTAAATATTTTTAGGCTTGGTAAAATTTGATTAATCATCTGCCAAGCTGAATAAATGAGTAAGCCAATGCTTGTAAAAAAGATAAGTGATGGCGATTTTCCTGAAAACATGAGTCTTGTACCCCTAGCCCTTTTAACCTAAATTTAGATATGCTTATTTTACCATAATTAACAGGCTAATATAAAGTCTACTATCATAATTAGCTCAATTGTTTCAAATATTGTTCTAACGTCAAATTATGTTCGGTCATGTACTTGGCATTCTCGACGCCGACATAGCGGAAATGCCAATCTTCATATCCGACACCAGTGCTTGGCTTCCCTGCTTCTGTAAATCGTAATACAAAGCCATAAGTTGGTGCGATTGCAGCGATTTCTTTTGCAGTCGTTGATTCATTTAAGCGATCAATGTCTGACATATCGATCGCAAGTCCTGTTTGATGTTCAGACATCCCTGCTGGTTGAGAATAAGTTTGCACGACCTTTTCAGCTGACTTGTGGTCTAGCGATGCATCTGCTGCCATCTCTTGTGCAACATACTGATTATACAGTGTCTCTTGATAAGCAACACTACGATAGCCTGAAATAAAGTGTTCTGCTGGATTGATTGCTTGAGCTGCTGTCAAAAATGCTTCTGCCGACTGGGCAATCCTAGAATCAACTACGATATTGCCAAGTTGCGTTAACTCCGGGTTCAACTCATCTTTTGGATTTTCTCGATTCACTAGCACCAGATTCCAATCACTTGCCTTACTCTTGGGTAAGTTACTAGACTGCTTATCTGTTTCAGATGCTGCTTTTTTAGCACTTCCTGATTTTTTTGACTGTACAACGTTTGAGGAGCTAGCTGACTTTACACTATCTTTTTTGACCATCTTGAATCCGACAAAAACAAGGATACCAATCAAGCAAATCACAAGTAGACCTGGTAGAATCATACGATCATATCTAGGTTGCTTACGTGGGCGTCTTTTAGGGTACTGATTATTGGGCATCTAAAATCTCCTGTCCTAATGCTCTATAACTCATATCACCAATTTTACCAATCGTAAAATTACCATCGCTATAAGTTAAGTGTGTAACTGAGCCATTATCTAGGCCTTGAAATCTCGGTTGACGACTATCAATCAACTTAATAAAAGTCGCAATGGTTAGCCCATGACTGACAATGACGATATTTTGGGCACCTTGTGCTTCAGCCTTTTTAGCAGCATCAAAGAAGCCATCTAAAATACGTTTACTGAGGACGTGCCAAGGTTCTGCCCAGCCCGCTGTATCCACCTCAAGTATGCCATTAGCCATGTCTTCATATGTTAGAGATGCTTCGTTTTTATCTTTGTAGGCATCTGTTCGCGGTAAAACACCATCAAATAGTTCACCATCAAAACCACCGTCAAGACTACCAAAACACCACTCACGAATGCGTTTGTCCATCTCATAAGGAATACCCTCATTTTCAGAGTATTTCAAAATAAAACCGATTGTCTGAATCGTGCGACCACTATCTGAAGAAAAAGCCAGATCAAATTTAATATCTTTGGCTGCAAAGCCCAGACCTAACTCAGTCACACCGCGCTCACCATCACGTGTCAAAGGGGTATCTGACCATCCTTGTGCGCGACCAATCGTATTAAACATGGTCTTGCCATGTCTGACTAAATAAACATTTACCATTATTACTACCTCACCTTTATCATGATTCTTGCTGCTGATATCTGTTACTGTCACTAGCTAAAGTGTCTCTAGACTAGATTGGTCATGCTATCACTAAGCAGTAGGCAATCTATTTTATCTTTATTCTATCAAAAAAAAGCAGATTTCTCCACTTTCTACTTTATCTAACTCTTTAATTTTTAAAAGAATGGATTGGTGCAGGAATATGGCCACCCCGTGCGATAAAGGCTGCTGAGGATTCTTTATGAACTGCCATGACAGGTGCTGTCCCAAGTAACCCACCAAATTCGATTTGGTCACCAACTTTACCTTTAGGAATGACACGAACAGCAGTTGTCTTCATATTAATCACACCAATTGCTGCTTCATCAGCAATCATGGCTGCAATCGTTGTCGCTGGTGTATCACCTGGGACTGCGATCATATCAAGACCAACGCTACAGATTGCTGTCATGGCTTCAAGCTTCTCTAAGTTAAGCACACCAGCATTAACAGCTGCAATCATCCCTTCATCTTCTGACACAGGGATAAAGGCACCAGATAGACCGCCGACTTGATTACAAGCCATGACACCACCTTTTTTGACTTGGTCATTTAAAAGAGCAAGTGCTGCTGTTGTGCCATGCGTGCCAACCATCTCCAGACCCATTTCTTCTAAAATGCGGGCGACAGAATCGCCAACTGCCGGAGTTGGTGCAAGCGATAGGTCAACAATCCCAAACTCGACACCTAAGCGTTCAGAGGCCATTTTACCAACGAGTTGGCCCATGCGAGTGACTTTAAAGGCTGTCTTTTTAACAACTTCAGCAACCACATCAAATGACTCACCACGTACTTTTTCAAGCGCACGTTTGACAACACCTGGTCCAGATACTCCAACATTTATCACAACATCTGCTTCACCTACACCATGAAATGCACCGGCCATAAAGGGATTATCTTCTACAGCATTTGCAAAGACGACAAGTTTAGCACAGCTCATATCATCAAGCTTAGCTGCAGCGACGATAATCTCACCCATATCACGGACTGCGTCCATGTTAATCCCTGTTTTAGTTGAGCCAACATTAACAGAGCTACAAACAAAATCAGTCGCGGCTAGCGCTTTTGGCAAAGAATTGATCAGAATCTTATCACCCTTTTGATAGCCTTTTTGCGCTAGTGCTGTAAACCCACCGATAAAATCAATCCCAATTGCTTTGGCTGCGCGATCGAGTGCCAAGGCAAAAGGTGTATAATCAGTTGCATCTGTTGCCGCACCAATAATCGCGATAGGGGTGACACTGACACGCTTGTTAATAATCGGAATACCAAGTTCATCACCAATCATATTGCCGACTTTCACTAAGTCTTTGGCTTTCGTCGTGATTTTTTGGTAGATTTTCTCACAGGCACGATCGATATCACTATCAATACAATCAAGTAGAGAAATCCCCATCGTAATCGTCCGAATATCTAAGTTTTCCTCTTCAATCATGCGAATTGTTTCAAGAATTTGAGTTTGTTTCATGTGGTTACCTTTCTGAACTAGCTAGTCATTAAAACAGATTTACAGCGTGTCAGCAAAAAAATAATACCAGACCAACTATCTGGCAATTATCATTAGCCGTCAAACACGATAAACATGCCCCATCAATAATCAATACCAGCTCAAAGCTGATGCATGGCCTCAAAAATAGCTTCATTCATGATCTTGATATCAACTTTTAAGGTCGCACCAAAGGCTTCTAGATTTGCTTTAATATCCGAAAATGAACCAGTTTCTTCAATTTCAACAACCATATTCATTGTAAAAAAGCCATCCATAATCGTTTGTGAGATATCGATAATATTCACATCAAGTTCTGCTAGACGTGTTGAAACACCAGCTACAATACCTGTTCTATCTTGTCCAATAACCGTTACAATTGCGCGCATCTGATCTCCTCATTTTTGTTATAATAGTTAATATGTATTATATCACAAAACTGGCATAATTTTTAGAAAATTTCGTCATTTAGCAAAGGAACCCTATGTCTCTTAACACATTTCTTAATTTCACGCGCATCCAGACCCTACCTGCCGCCTTATTATCCCCTATAGCAGGCCTGATTTTCTCACTCTACTATTTTAAAAGCTTCCACCTAGCCCCAACACTTCTTTTTTTCATCGGCCTTATCGCTATCAATCTCTTTGTCAGCGCTTGGAACAACCTGATGGATTATCAAAAAGCACTTGATCCAGAGTATAAGACGCATGAAAATATCTTATCAACCCGTCAAATCCCGCCTATCCTGGCACTAAAAATTTGTCTATCACTACTTGCTATCGATGTGATTGTGGGTGTGGGGGTTGTCCTGACAACAAACATTGCCATTCTCCCTATCGGTGCCCTTTGCTTTTTAATTGCTATTTTTTATACCTTTGGCCCCTTTGCCTTTTCTCGTTTTCCACTCGGTGAAATTCTAGCTGGATTTGCTGAAGGGATTTGCGGTTTCTTCTTTGGTATTTATATCAATGCCTTCGACAAAGGATTTTTCTTAGCCTTCTTTGATAAATGGCGTCTCACCTTCACGATCGATTTTGCCATCTTTGTCCCGATTGTTCTCGTCGGCATCATGTGCTTTTGTATGAATTTCAACGTCATGTTAGCTGATAATATCTGTGATTTGACTCAAGATGAAAAAAATGGTCGCTTGACCTTACCCCACTATATGGGCATTCCTAAAGCTTTGAAATTATATGTTGCCATGTATAGTTTAGCTAGTCTCACGATTTTGCTTGCGATTATCGTAGGCATTCTACCAAAAACGGTTTTATTGATGTTAGTCATTGCTCCACTTATCATCAAAAATATCAGGACATTTTTACGTAAACAAGACAAAAGAGAAACCTTCATCTTATCTGTTAATAATCTAATGCTCTACAATGGCGCCCTGGCGATTACTATGGTAATCGGCTTAATTTTAAGATAACTGTCTTTAGGCAGTTTTTTTAATGCTATTTTAATAGGTCATCGTGACACATATCTTACACAAAGTGGTAGAATGAGGGTGCAATCAACCTAAGTTAATTTTGTATGGCAACTTAATTAACTAATTTATATACGAAAGCAGGCTTATTTATGTGCACATCATTGACCTATCAAACAGAAGCAAACGACCTTTTTCTCGCTAGGACCATGGATTTTTCTCAGGTTTTAGATGGGCGTCCTGTATTTTTACCACGACAATTTAATTTCCAAACGAATTTTAGTGGCAAGCAAACAACCCAATATGCCATCATGGGAGCAGGTGCAAGTTATGAAGATGAGATCGTGATTGCTGATGGCTTTAACGAACAAGGTTTGGCTATGGCCGAATTATATTTTGCAAATGAAATCGTCTTAGAAAAACACCCACTCGCAGATAAGCTTAATCTGGCACCACATGAATTGATTACCTATTTGCTGGGGAATTTTGCAACCCTATCTGAAATAGCAGAAAAGATAGCTGACATCGCTCTGGTCATCCCTAATAATGGCGCACCAACACTCCCCTTACACTACATCCTAACAGATCAAACTGGGCAAGCAGCAGTCATCGAAGCACGAGGTGGTGACTTAACCCTCATCGATAACCCCGTTGGTGTGATGACAAATACACCAAACTTAGACTGGCATATCAAAAACTTAAATAATTATTTACACATCCAACCACAAGCATTTCCAAATAAGCAGTTCAATCATGTGACAGCATCACAATTCAGTCAAGGTACCGGCACTCAAGGGCTACCCGGATCTTACACACCACCTGATCGCTTTGTCCGTGCAGCATTTGGCCGTCAATACTTACCTGCGGCTACTACGATTAATCAAGCAGTTACAAATATTTTACATATCCTAGGCATGGTCTCAGTACCAAAAGGCTTAAATATCCCTTCTGCTGGTGTCTCAGATTATACCCAGTACACTGGCATCATGAGTACAACCGAAAAAGCCTACTATATGACCACTTATGATAATCCGACTGTCTATCGTATGGCCATGACCGATGATATGATCCACAACAGACACGAAGTCAAATGGTTTGATTTACCTTTTGACCCACAGGTTGTTGACCTTGACTGATTCATGTATTTA
>wild_sample_2__coassemble_229_pt1 | contig 41562 bp, 33 predicted proteins | sample wild_sample_2__metabat2_low_PE_002 | metagenome-assembled genome bin wild_sample_2 | reverse complement strand
ATTGTCTTTCTTTATTGTATTACATCTGTCTTTATTTTCTTGTCTTTACCCTCTAAAATAGGCTACAGCACTCTCGAAAAGTTTCTGATCTTTATTACCAGGAATATTTTTGAACAAGCCTGCTTCATAGCGTTCAGAATGTCCCATTTTACCGAAGATTTGTCCGTTTTTACTGATAATTCCCTCAATTGCAGCGACAGAACCATTAGGATTGTAAGCAGAGTCCATCGTTGCTTGTCCTTGAAAATCAACATATTGGCTGATAATCTGACCATTTTTGATTAGGGCTTCAAGTGCTTGAGTTGACACAACAAATTTGCCTTCACCATGAGAAACTGGAATGGCATGAATGTCCCCTACTGCAACGCCTGTTAACCATGGTGAATTGGTATTAATAATCTTAGTCTCAACCATTTTAGCGACGTGCTGATTGGCATCGTTATAGAAAAGTGTTGGCGACTGATCAGATAAGCTATCAAAGCTACCATAAGGTAATAAACCTGATTTAACTAGCGCTTGGAAGCCATTACAGATACCCAGAATTAACCCACCACGCGCGATAAATGCTTCAATAGCTGACTTAACAGCTTCATTTAACAAGATATTCACAATGAACTTAGCTGAGCCATCGGGTTCATCTGCTGCAGAAAATCCGCCTGCAAACATGAGGATATTTGCCCGCTCGATGTTAGCAACCATATCTTTAATTGACGCTGAGATGTCCATCGTCCGGAATGGAACAACCTTAGTCACAGCACCAGCAGCTTCAAATGCTTTTGCTGTGTCATACTCGCAGTTTGTCCCTGGGAATACCGGAATATACACTAAAGGTGTGGCGACACGATGTGGTGCCTTGATTTGCGTGCTAGAGGGCTTCGTCTCAACCGCTTCAAGCTCAGTATTTTGGTCAAATAAGGTTGGATAGACCGCTTCTAAAGGTGCTTCAAAACTGGCTAGCAACGTGTCACCTGAGAGCGAGACACCGTTAATTTCAAGTATAAAGTCCTCGGTAGTTTGACCAATTTTCTGTAAGCCTGAAATCTCATCGGGTGATGTGATAATGAAGCCTGCAAACTCAGCCTTAATCAAGTCACTTACCTGATTAAAGTCAACTTTAGCACCAATCTTGTTACCAAAAGTCATCAGAGAAATCGCTTCACCAACCCCACCAGCCTTGGTGGAAATCGCGGCTGTTATCTTGTATGATGCCTGTAATTCAGACACTAAGTTAAAGTTTGCTTTAACCCTTGCCCAATCGATAGTTTCTGCAACTGCAACACCTGGGATATAGTAAATATGCTCATTTACAGCTTTAAATTCAGGTGACAAGATACGGTCCGCTTCAGACGTTGTCACACCAAATGCGATAAGGGTTGGCGGTACAGTCAACTCTTCAAATGTACCACTCATCGAATCCTTACCACCAATAGATGGCAAGCCCAATTGTTCTTGCGCTTCGATAGATCCAAGTAAGGCTGCCAGTGGTTTACCAAATCGTTCGGCTTGTTTATCCATGCGCTCAAAATATTCTTGGTAAGAAAAACGTGCGCTAGTCCAGTTAGCATTCGTTGCGACCAGACGTGCTGTTGCTTCAATCACTGCATAGGCTGCACCATGATAAGGTGACCATGAGGCAATCTCAGGATTATAGCCATGCACTAAAAGCGATACTGTATTTGTGACACCAGTAAGTACTGGTAATTTTTGGACAGAACTTTCAGCAGGTGTTAATTGGTAACGACCACCGATAGGCTGAATCACAGTTGAGCGACCGATTGAACTATCAAATATCGTTTGCAAGCCTTTTTGCGAGGCAAAATTTAGCTGAGATAAAAGATCATTTAAATCCGTATTTAAAGCATCTAAGCTTGTCGTTTTTTCAAATGGGATAGGCAAATCAGAGTCTGTCACAGTCGCATCAACGACAACACGCACGCCATTTGTATCGAGAAATGCACGATCAATGTCAACGATTGTTTGCCCCTTCCAGAGCATCCTTAAACTTGCTTTTTCAGTCACTTGCGCAACTTGTACAGCTAGGATATTTTCCTTGGCACATTCAGAAATGAATTGAGCAACATCTTTAGCTGCAACGACGACTGACATCCGTTCTTGAGATTCTGAGATGGCAATTTCTGTGCCAGAAAGGCCTTGATATTTTAAAGGTACTTTATCTAAGTCAATTTCAACACCGTCAGCTAATTCACCGATTGCGACGCAGACACCACCAGCACCAAAGTCATTTGATTTTTTGACAAGTTGCGTGACATCAGGATTACGGAAAAGACGTTGAATTTTACGTTCTTCTATAGCGTTCCCTTTTTGTACTTCAGCACCAGCTGTTTCCACTGTATCTTTGGTTTGCACTTTAGATGAGCCTGTTGCCCCACCTACACCGTCACGGCCAGTTTTACCACCGAATAAGATGATGGCATCACCAGCTTGTGGTTTTAAGCGTAAGACATTTTCTTTTGGTGCTGCACCAACAACAGCTCCTGTTTCCAAACGTTTGGCTACAAATCCCGGATGGAAATATTCCTTGACATAGGTTGTCGCGAGGCCGATTTGATTACCATATGAGCTATAGCCGTGTGCAGCACCTTTAGAGATAACTTTTTGGGGTAATTTGCCATGACGTGTTTCTGAAATAGGTGCTGTAATATCTCCTGCACCTGTGATACGCATCGCCTGGTAAACATAAGCACGGCCTGACAAGGGGTCACGGATGGCACCTCCGATACAAGTCGATGCCCCACCGAAAGGTTCAATCTCTGTTGGGTGATTATGCGTTTCATTCTTGAACATGAGTAACCAGGGTTCTTTAACCCCATTCACATCAACTGAAATTTCTACACTACAGGCATTGATCTCATCAGAGACTTCCATGTCATCCAAACGACCGTTAGCACGCTCATATCTGCCAAAAATAGTCGCCAATTCCATTAAGGTTGTTGGCTTTTCAGTCCGCTTAATTTCCTTGCGCATATTCAGGTATTTATCAAAAGTAGCTTGGAGTTGCCCCTTAAATTTTGACTGAGAGAAATCGATTGTTTTCAACTCTGTTTCAAATGTGGTGTGACGCGTATGGTCACTCCAGTATGTATCCAACACTTTTAACTCAGTTTCAGACGGATCTCGCTTGACCTGTTTGAAGTAATCTTGAATCCAGAGTAAGTCAGCAACTTCCATGGCTAATGCATACCTGGCATGTAAGTCCGTAATTTGGCTTGGTGTCATCGTAATAAAGCCAGCTAAAACAGGGATTTTATCAGCTGAACGTAGCATCTCTTCATCATGAATTGCTTGATCGATTGCTTTAAACCGTGAGTCGACACTATTGAGTTGATATGCTTTTATTTTTTCAAATTCAGTATCAGATAAATCAGCATTTAATAGATAGAGTTGTGCCGTTTTAACGACTGCATCTTTGTCTGCACCTAATAAAAATAAGGCTTCTTCTGCTGAGCTGGCACGTTGATCAAATTGGCCAGGAAGGGACTCGATGGCAAAGAACTTACTTTTATCTAGTGCTAATTGTACTGTTTCCTCATCTAAGACATAGTCTGTCACTTTTTCAGAAAAAATCGTTTGCTCAGCAGTCGTTAGTAAGTCATCTGTGACATGGAAAACTTCATAAACTTGGACGATGTTAACTGATGTCAAAGTCGACAATTGCAGATTGTGCTGTAATTCATGTAATAGCGCTTGATTTTTCACTTTAAATTCTGGTTTTTTAGCAACAAAAATACGTTTTTTCACGAGATTATTTCCCCTCAAATTCTGTTTGTAAATCAGTAAGTACCCGTTGATAAATTGGGATTAAATCACCTAGATCACGGCGGTAAACATCTTTATCAACATGGTTATTATCTACATCCCAAAGGCGGGACGTATCTGGAGAAATCTCATCAGCTAAGATAATCGTCCCATCAGGCAAGCGACCAAATTCAAGTTTGAAATCAATCAGTTTAAGCTCAATTTTAGCAAATAAATCAGTCAAAATAAGGTCAATAGCTAAGGCATTTTGCTTCAATAAGGCGATTTCTTCATCGCTAGCAATCTCTAAGAATTTAACATGGGCATCATTGATAAAAGGATCATCTAAGTCATCATTTTTATAATAGAATTCGACAATCGGTGTTGCTAATTTAATCCCTTCAGCAAGGTCAAAACGCTTTGAAAATGAGCCAGCAGTATAATTGCGCACGACGACCTCTAAGGGAATAATATCGACCTGTGTATTCAATTGTTCGGTTTTAGAAATTTGCTCAATAAAATGGGTTTGGACACCACGACGATTTAACTCACGAAAGATCAAACTGGTAATTTGATTATTTAAGGCACCTTTACCTGAAATTTGATCCTTTTTTTTGCCATTAAGTGCTGTTGCTTGGTCTTTATACTGGGCAAGGATGATGCTATCGTCATCAGTTAGGTAAATATTTTTTGCTTTGCCTTCATAAAGTAGTGTCCGTTTTTCAGTCATTTTATTCTCCTAAATTTGGTCATAAAGTTTCAAGATTCTTAGAATTTTCATATCTATCCATCTATTATATGACTATCATAACGTATATCTGTTTAGAAACCACAAAAAAACTGCCTAATTACAGCAGTTTTTACATTAACGTTCGGATTATAAGAGATTGATAAGGAAAACAGAGATAGTCTGTTCATGTATTGCTAAAAAAATCAACCTACTATTTTTTTGTGTGTTAATAGTCTAAATTATCTGCATGACCAGCTGCATTACCAACAAAATAACCTGTTTTACAATTGATAGATACAAGATAAGTCCCATCAGTTTTGTAAAGATTATAATAGCCATTTCCTTTTTGGATGCTAGCTGGTAAGAGAATATAGGCATCTCCTGTAATATAGCCACGATCACGACATTTTTGTAAGACTAATTCTCTAATGCCACTAGCCCAGACAAAAGCAGCATCGTTTAAGTTGGCATTTGGATCTACAGGGACGCGTGATCTACCTGTTTCAAGTGTGATTGCAGGATATTGCGCTTGATATTGGGCAGTTGTCAGCCCATATCCAGCTGAAGCTGCGCCACCGTTTGTTGCAGGTGCAGTCGACTGATTAGCTCCAGTATTAGCTTGATTCGTCGAACCAGCTGCCTGATTAGTTGCGCCATCAGATTGACTGGCTGTATTAGTCGTCGCGTTTGGTGTTGTAGGTGTTACAGCAGGTGCTGCAGCAGAAGCAGCCGCTGCAGATTTTGCTTTCTCAGCTTGTTGAGCTTGACCATGTGTGATCGCTTCTTTTAACAAACTATTTAACCCATCATTTTCAGTAGCAGTATAGCTTAGCTTAACGCCATCTTTTACGACAGCAGTCTTATCCAGAGCACCATCCACAATGATGGCCTTATCAAAGTTTGCATTCATCGCCTCAGTAACTGAAATCTCAGTTTTAAGGGCATCGACCTTCTTTTTCAAAGACTGATAATCAGCGTTATTTTTCAACTTATCTACTGCACTGACTAATTCACCTATCTTAGCAAATTGGTCATTTTTAAGTTTTGTTTGTTTATCATCAGTAAAAAAGCCAGCATATTGTTGATCAAATGCTTTTGTTGCTTTAGCCTCTTCAGATTTTTTCTGACTTGACTGACTCGTTTTATCAGCTTCTTTTTGCTTGGACTGATTGATGTTAGCCCAAACTATGCCTCCAGCAGCCAATAGTATCAAAGCACAGATACCAATGATGACTGGTTTTTTGCTCTTTTTAGATTCAACTACAGGAGTCTTCGAAGCCACAACAGGTTCTAGCTGCTCAGATAGTTGATCTTCTGCTAAAGCTGAATCTAAGCCCGTATTATCTTCTACGATTAATGGGGGCACAGTAGAAACTTCAGAAAATATGTCAGACTTTGGCTCAACTACTGCTGATTCTGCTACTTCTTCAGCTGTTTTTAAGTCATCAACCGGTGTATCATCATCAAGTATAGGCTGATTTGCATCCGTCTGTGCTTCCTCAGCAGTATCAGAGTCAATCGATCCAACACTTACTGCTGTATCATCTGCTGCTAGCAGCACAGTATCAAAACTACCTTGGATTTCAGGGAATACAGGGGCAACCTCCTGTGACGTCTCAGTTGCTTTAACTGATTCAGACGTGACGTGATGTGCTGACTCTGATCCATCATGAGCTTCTGTATTACTATCAGTTACTGCTGTATCCGTTTCATCCATCTGACTATCAACCACTAAAGTATCAGATGTGTCTAGGCTAGCCTCAGAAACCGAAGCATCCGATCCATCTAGGCTACCCTCAGAAGCTGGTGCTTCAGATACGTCTAGGTTATTTTCAATATCTGATAGATCAGTATCTGGCGTATTGGCATCTTCTCTAGCTGTTCTAACAAATTGATCTAATGCATTAGCAGCTTCAACCGTTTTTGCATGTCTGTCCTTTTTAGCACTCTCAATCTCAGAACGGTGTTGGCGAATATATCGATCAAGCGTACTTTCTTTATCCTTATTTTCAGATGCTAATGTATCAGACTGCGCCGCAATCTGTTCCACTGTTAAGTTTTCAACATCTTTTAAGGCAATTGTCTTCTCTTTAAAAGTTGATTTTTTCTTTTTTTTAGCCATATTATTTTATTCTCTTACCAAAATACTGGTATAAATCTGTTCGAAGTCTACCATTATAGAGTTTTCGTTTTTTAGTTGCCTGACTACCATAGTGCTCTTCAAATAATAAATCACTTGTGATGATATATTTACTCCAAGTTTCAAGTGGTTTAAAGGTATCACCCATTTCCTCATATAATTGGAAAGCAGCTGTTTCATCTCCAAGTCTTTCACCATAAGGTGGGTTTGAAATCAAGACACCATCCAGTTTATCCGTCCGAAAATCTTGTAATCTCAATTGCTTAAATTTAACAATACCCTCTAAACCGATTTCCAAGGCATTTTCTTGCGCGATCTGAATCATTCTGCCATCAACATCAAAGCCTGAGATGTCTAAATCAGCATCATAATTTGCTTTACTTTCAGCTTCATCACGGACTTTTTTAAAGATCTCATCTTCAAACCATGGCCATGCCTCAAAAGCAAAGTCACGATTAAAGCCTGGCGCAATGTTCATACCAATCAAGGCAGCTTCTATGCAAAACGTCCCTGATCCACATGTTGGATCAACAAATGGACGTGACATATTAGCACGCCAGTTGGTTAGCATGATGATGGCCGCTGCCATATTTTCCTTGATTGGTGCCCCACCTTTATCAACACGATAGCCACGCTTAAATAGGGATTCACCCGTTGTATCGATCATAATCGTTGCAACGTCCTTATGTAAAGCGACTTCTATCGAGAACAAGGCACCCGTCTCAGGAATGGGCACATTTTCAGGTCGGTGATAATGCACTTGTAATTTTTTAGCGATCGCTTTTTTAGTGATGGCTTGAATACTAGGCTCATTATGGAGGGTAGATTTGATTGCCTTGGCTTTGGCAATCGGGAATTGTGCACCAAAAGGTAATAGGTCTTCCCACGGTAATGCGGTTACCCCTTCAAACAAGTCATCAAACGTTTTTGCAGGAAATTCTCCTACGATAATCTTAACTCGGTCTGCTGTTCTTAACCACAGATTTGCTGTCGCAATTGTTTCTTTGCTACCAGAAAATAAGACACGAGACCGATCGTCCATTTTCGTTTCAATGCCTAAGTCTCGCAATTCTTTTGCAGTTAAACTTTCAAGGCCTGCTGCTGCTGTTGCTACTAAATTAAAATTATTTTTCATTTTGTCTTTTCTATCTTTTTTACTAGACCATTTGCACAATCTCAAAAAGGGCTGGAGCTTTACGCCCCAGCCCCTGTCATCCAGTTTTCTATAAGCCATGTTTTGTTCCAGTTAACGGTTGAGCGTTAACCTTCGATAATCATCTGTCTGTTATGTTAAAGAGCCCTTTAACATAACCTCGTCGTACGTTCAATTCCGCGTGACAAGTGCCCCTACCATAAGTTTGGGTTGCTCGCTTGAGGGGTTTACCACGTTCCACTTGCTAAGTTTCCAAAGCAACTCGTCTCTATGGCACTTTTACAGAATTTGTCGCATATTTTCCTAGGAAAACTTAGCTAAAATTCAGCCGTTAGGTCTGACACACCTACCCAGGCTTATTGTTTCGCCTAGCACAAACACTGCGGGCAATCTCAGCCCGCGCGAGCATGGACTTTCCTCACGACTCACAAGGGTAAACCCAAGAAGTCGCGCAATTATCCAAAAACTGGTTGTTAAATTTTCTTAAATCTACTTGATGCCTAGCGATTTAAAGTCACTAGTCTGTTGCTTATTCCGCAGATGTTGCTTGCTCTGAATTTGCTTGCATCGGTTGTGCTTGCGGGCCAAAAACAGCACGCTCCAAACGATTTAACCGTTTTAGAATGTCAAAGTTATTAGCCGATTTCATCGTCACACGACCACCAGCAAGCGCATCAGGTGTTGCACTTGCAGCTGGAGTTGACGCGATTGGGTTAAAGCGTTGTGTGTTTTCAGATACAGCAACATGAGGTGTCGCCGCCACATTTTGAACTTTTTTCTTCAAAAACTCGTTTTCTTCTTGTAGAGAAAGAATTTCTTCTTGAAATTTTTCATAATCAACGATGACTTCATCTAATAAATCATTTACTTGATCCTTATCGTAGCCACGCATTTTCACATCAAACTCTGCATCATAAATATCTTTAGGGGTTAAATTATAAGTTGCCATTATTTAAAAATCTCACTATTTCTTTTTCGTTATACTTCCAATCTTACCAAAAAAAAAACCTATTTACAAGGGCCAGCCTCTAGTTGAGCAAAAGAATTTAAAAGTGACGCCTCTGACTAACACCCCTATTTTTTTTTTCTAGCTATACCAATCTCTAGCTATTTTTAACCAAACTATCTATTGTTTTTTTCCCATCCCTTACTCAGAAAGGGTCCAGTCATGCTTGATTTGTTTATAAGCTAAGGCTGGATCTATGGCTTGTGTAATTGGTCTACCTACCACGATAAAATCACTGCCGATAGCTCTTGCTTGACTTGGCGTCATGACACGTTTTTGGTCACCAACTGCTGCACCGAGTGGTCTGATGCCAGGAGTTAAACAGATAAACTCTGACGTCGTTGCTTGTTTGATCATGGCAACTTCTTGTGCTGAACAGACAACACCTGCAAGTCCAGCTTCCTGCGTTTTTTTGGCATAATGGATGACTGAATCCGTTAAACTGCCTTGAATATTTTGAAAATCATGCATTTGTTGCTCGCTTGTTGAGGTTAACTGTGTGACGGCGATTAATTGCGTTGTGCCTGCCAAACCATCCAGGGCTTCCGACATCATATCAACACCACCAGCTGCATGAACGTTAGTCAGATCAACGCCAAGATGTCTGATGACCTTCATAGCTGACTTAACAGTGTTTGGAATATCATGAAGTTTTAAATCTAGAAAGACATCATGACCCAGTGACTTCATATACTTGACGATGTCTGGTCCAGCTGCATAGAATAATTCCATCCCTACTTTAAGATACAGTTGCTCATCTATTTCAAATTTGCTGAGAAATGATTTAACCTCGTCCATTCCTGCAAAGTCCATGGCAATAACTGGTCTATTTTCTGTATATTTACCCACGAATTTCCTCCTGACAGTTTTTTACAAAACTAGCTAAATCTGTTATCCCATATTTATCCATTAGGGTTGGCAGATTATCTATTATTTTAGGACAAGCAAATGGATCTGTAAAGTTTGCTGTCCCGATACCGATAGCCGATGCGCCTGCAATCATCATTTCTAAGACGCTTTCTGCAGAATCAACGCCTCCCATACCGATAATGGGTAGACTGGATTGCTCTGCAACCTGGCGAATGAGTTTAAGCGCTACTGGAAAAATGGCTGGTCCTGACATGCCACCTGTTCCGTTTGCAATGATTGGTTGTCTTGTTTGCAAACTATATCTTGTACCAACCAAGGTATTGATCATGGTAAATCCTGTCGCACCTGCATCCTCTACCGCCTTAGCAACAGTAGTGATGTCTGAAACAGAAGGTGTTAGCTTAACATATACAGGGACTTGAGAGACAGCTACTGCTGCTTTTACAGCAGCATAGGCTAATTCAGGGTCTTGACCAATCAGTAAGCCATGATTGCCATGATCGACATTTGGACAAGAGATATTAAGTTCAATAGCTGTCACGTTTTTGACACGACTGATTTTTTCACTCACGATGGCATACTCTTCGCTTGAAAAACCTGCAACATTTGCAATAATCGGCAGCTCAGGAAAATGGGTCGCAAGCCAAGGTAGTTTGTCAGCGATAACAGCATCAACACCTGGATTTTGCAAGCCAATCGCATTTAGCATCCCTGATGGGGTTTCAGCGACACGTGGTGTTGGATTACCAAAACGTGCATCAGCTGTCGTTGCCTTAATCATAATCGAGCCTAACCGGTCTAAGTCATAATACTTGGCATATTCCTGACCAAAACCGAAGCAGCCTGACGCAGGCATAATCGGATTCTTCAAGTCCAGCCCTGGTAGCTGAATCGCTAATCTATTTTCTGACATCAGACAACCACCTCACCAACTCTAAAAATCGGACCTTCATCACAAACTTTTAGAGATTTCTGACCCGTTTCATCTCCTGCAACATGAACCACACAAGCATAGCACGCGCCCATACCACAGGCCATCCTCGCTTCCATCGAGATAAAGGCGTTTGGATGCGTTTCAGTACGATTAGCAACGGCTTTGAGCATCCCTTGTGCACCACACGCATAGATTGCATCATAACTCATGAGATCAAGATTATCCATTAATAGACCGACATTTCCTTTTTGCCCGTAAGAGCCATCATCTGTTACAATCTCAAGTTGTGATGAAGCAGCTGCAAACTCAGTTTCCAAAATAACAGCTGATTGTTGTGCAAATCCTAAAAGCACTGTTACTGCTACACCAGTTGCAGTCAGGTCTTTTGCTAACTGTACTAAGGGAGGTGTCCCGATACCACCACCTATAATCAGGGCTTTTCCATTCGGAAAAGGCCCTGTCATATCAAAGCCATTGCCGAGTGGACCCATCACATCTATTGTTTGTCCTGCTTGCATCTCAGCAACGATTGCAAGGCCCGGCCCCTCAACTCGGTAAATAATGACGCAACTTTTATCGGTCTTGTTATATTCAGAAATAGAGATAGGTCGACGTAAAATTTTATCTGGACTCGGTACTCGGATATGTAAAAATTGGTCGGGCGCTGTGATATCTGATACGATTTCACCTTTTAAAACCATCCTAAATACACGTGGGGCGATATTTATATTTGACACGATCAGCATGTCTTCTTGTAAAATCATCATAACCTTTCTTAGCTAGTAGGCTTTTCATATGACTGAAAAGTTAGTTGGGTCGATATGCCTGATAACAGTGTGAGAAGGTAACTACCTTTCTCAGAAAAACAAAAAACCGTAGAAAAATCCTACGGTTCGCTTTGATCTTGCTCTGCAACCTTATCACGCTCTCGGCATGACTTAAAGGACTTTAGAATAGTATATCAAATTTAGGGATAGATGCCAAGCTATTTTTAAAGGTGAGACTGTAATTCATGGTGCAATACACCATATTTGACCGAATCATAATACCTGCCTTGCCAATATCTAACCTGACGTATCGTCCCTTCTTTGGTCATACCACTCTTTTCAGCTACACGCATCATAGCTGGATTACCTGACCAGGTTGTCAACCCCATATGTACAATATCCGGATGACTTACAAATAACTCCCTGAGCCACTGACTTAGGGCAAGAGAAGACATGCCTTTACCCCAATTTGCTTTTTGATAGATCAGGATCCCCACTTCAAGCCATTTTTTTAAGTCGCCATCAACCCAATAAGCTGATACTTCACCAACGATTTGCGCATTAACCGTAATAAGTTTATAATGAGGATCATTTACTCGAGACCTCATCTTCTTGTCAAATACATCAACTGATAAGATGGGATCGCCAAGATAAGGGCCGTTGTAAGCCTTCCATGCCAAGTCGGCTTTTTTGCCATATTTCAGGTCATAGCATACACTGATATCTGAAGGTTGAATGTGTCGTAAGTTAAGCATCATCAGTATCTCCTAACTTTCTTAGCCCTATTTATTTACGATCTTTAAGTGCCTTCAAGGCATACAGAATAGAGACTGTATCGATCACTTCTTGTAGTAAAGCCCCAATAATAGCAGGTAAAATACCCGTTGCTGCAATGAGCATCAAGGCGATACAGATAAAGATACCGATTAAGACGGCTTCTTTTGCCACTTTCATCGTTTCCCGAGAAATTTGAATACTTTCCGGTATCAAGCTTAAGTCATTTCTGAGCACCACTACATCGGCACTCTCACTGGCTACAGTTGCACCACTTGCACCAAGTGCAATCCCAACATCTGAAAGCGCAAGCGCTGGTGCATCATTGATCCCATCACCAACCATGACCATCGGGCGATTTGCCTCTGGTAATGCCTTCAAAATCTCGATTTTCTCACTCGGCATTAACTGTGCATGAACTTCTGTTATGCCCAGTTCATCAGCTACAGTTTCAGCGGTTTTCAGATTATCACCAGTCAGCATCATGATGTGTGAAACAGCTAATCCTTTTAGGTTTTCAATCACGTCTTTAGATTCAGCACGCACTTTATCTTCAAATAAAATCCGACCGATAAAGACATCATCCTCACTAATATTGACCGCTGTGCCACTTATTTTCTCGTCTTTGGTATTGGCAAATTTGGCACGACCAATGCGATATGCTTTGCCATTAATCACACCACTCAAGCCTAGACCTGTTTCTTCTGTCAAGTCGGAAACAGCAAGACGGGACATGCCTTTACTTTCTGCTAGTTTGACTAGTGATTTAGCTAAAATGTGATTACTTGCTATCTCTAAAGAATAAGCAAGTTGGAGCAACTCATCTTCTGATAGCGTTTCGCTTTCTGGACGAATACACTTAACCTGTAAGATACCAGTCGTAAGTGTTCCTGTTTTATCAAAGGCGACAGTCTTAGCTAGGGATAATTTTTCAATCGTTGTCCCATTCTTAACTAGCAGACCATGACGCGAGCTACGACTCATCCCACCTACAAAAGCGATCGGAGCTGCAAGAATCAATGGACACGGACTTGCAACAACCAGCACCTCAGCAAAACGCGTCATATCACCAGATACGATCCAGGCACCACCCGCGATCAATAAGGCAATGATGGTAAATGGCACCGCATAACGGTCGGCCAGTCTGACAAATTCAGCGGGTGTTGCTTCACTTTCCTTAACTAATTGCACGATCTTCTGATATTGACTGTCTGATGCTAGCTGGGTTACTGTGACTAATACTGCTGTTTCACCATTAATACTACCAGATAAAACAGCTTCTCCTTTTTGTTTAGCTACTGGCTCTGACTCGCCTGTCAAAGACGCTTCATTAAACCAGCTAGCGCCTTCTAAAATATCACCATCAATCGGGACAAGTTCACTTGGCTTAACAAGCACAACGTCACCAATCTTCATCTCTTCAATTGGCGTATCTTGATAGTGGTCACCTACTTGCTTATGGGCAATCGTCGGAGAATTTTCTAGTAACTTATGCAGTTCTCGACTTGCACGGTTAGCTGCATAATCCTCTAAACTCTCTCCTCCAACAAGCATTAAGATAATGATTAAGCTTGCCCAGTATTGGCCAATAATTAATGTGGAGATAATGGCAATAATCGCTAATAAATCAACGCCATAACGCCCACTTCGTAAGGTCTTCACCATCTCAATCAACATCGACAGGGCTAAAATCGCCCCAACTACTGTGACTAACCCTTGTGTAAATAGTGGTTTTTTAAAGCCAAATTCTAATAAAAGTGCCAATACTGCAACACTAATTGTTAACGATAATTTTTGCCAGTTTTTCATAATCCCTCATATCTAATGCCTAAAATCGACTATGACTAGTATAGCATAAAACCCTTTTAAAATAAACATTTATTGCCCTTTTTTCCCTATTTTAAAATTAAAGTAAAACCCTTTTTACGTTACTGACAAAATAAGTAAAACCCTTTTGACAATAAAAAAAATAGGTGACATCCACCTATTTTTCCATTTTTTAATAAACTTTAAATTAGATTGCTTGTGTTGTAAATGAGCGACTTTCCAAAACTTTTAGCATGGCAGCAATCGTATCTAATGAGGTAAACAAAGGAACACCTTGTTCGATAGATTCCCGACGAATCAGCATCCCATCTGTGTTATGTGAATTACGATCTTTGCCCATGGTATTCACAACAGCTTGGAGACGTCCTGCACGGATGCTATCGACGATATTTTCTTGATCTAGGGCAGGTTCACCAATTTTAGCGATAACTTCTGCATAGATACCATTTTCTTTAAAGTACTTAGCTGTCCCATTAGTTGCATAAATACCGTAGCCAATCTCGTAAAAACGTTTGGCTAAAGCTAGGGCCTCTGCTTTGGCATCATCAGCAACAGTGAAGAGCACATTACCAAATGTTGGTAAATGGAGGTAAGACGCTTCAAATGCTTTGTAAAGTGCTTTTTCAAGCGTCACATCAGAGCCCATCACTTCACCTGTTGATTTCATTTCAGGAGATAGGTAAGCATCTACTTTTTGTAGCTTGGTAAAACTAAAGACAGGTGCTTTAACATGGACTTTGTCATCTTCTGGGTAGAGCCCATCTTCATACCCTAGTTCAGGTAACGTTTTACCTAGAATAAGTTGTGTTGCGACTTGTGCCATCGGAATACCTGTCACCTTAGACAAGAATGGTACTGTTCTTGAGGCACGTGGGTTCACTTCAATGACATAAACGGTTTCTTCAAAGATAACAAACTGAACATTCATCATGCCGATACAGTTTAGGCCAATTGCTAAGCGTTTTGTATAGTCAGCAATTGTTGCTTGCAAGGCTGCAGACAGATTTTGTGGGGGATAGACCGCCATCGAATCTCCCGAGTGAACACCCGCACGCTCGATATGCTCCATAATACCTGGAATAAGAACATTCTCACCATCACAGATGGCATCTACTTCACATTCTCGTCCTAAGAGATATGAGTCAACTAAAACTGGATGATCTGGACTTGCCTTAACAGCAGTTTGCATGTAATTTCTTAAGTCTGCTTCGTTATCTACGATTTCCATGGCGCGACCACCTAAAACATAAGATGGGCGGACAAGGACTGGATAACCAATTTTATCGGCATTTGCTACTGCTTCTTCTTCATTAGTTGCCGTTGCACCGATTGGTTGTGGGATGGCAAGCTCTTGCAGGGCAGCCTCAAAGAGTTTTCTATCTTCTGCACGATCAAGCGCCTCAACCTGTGTCCCTAAAATCTGAACACCAGCTTTAGACAACGGTTCTGCTAAGTTAATCGCCGTTTGACCACCAAACTGAACGATAACCCCTTTAGGCTGCTCAAGATCAATGACGTTCATGACGTCTTCAAAGGTTAATGGCTCAAAATAAAGCTTGTCAGAAACTGAGAAGTCCGTCGATACGGTTTCTGGATTCGAGTTCATGATGATCGCTTCATAGCCTGCAGCTTGAATTGCTTTTACCGAGTGAACAGTTGCATAGTCAAATTCGACACCCTGACCGATCCGAATCGGACCAGATCCAAGTACGAGGACAGATTCTTTTTCTGAGCGAACAGACTCATTTTCAAACTCGTATGTACTATAGAAATAAGGTGTTGTTGATTCAAACTCCCCAGCACACGTATCCACCATCTTAAAGATTGGGACGATTTTGTTATCCAGTCGACGCTTCCGAACCTCAGCAGCATCAGTCTGCCATAAGTCAGCAATCTTGCGGTCTGAAAAGCCATTCCGTTTTGCTTCTTTTAGGATATCTGGATTGAAGACATTAACTGCAAGCTCTTGTTCGATTTCGAAGATATGCAATAATTTATCTAGGAAAAAGAGGTCAATTTTGGTTAGACTGTGCAATTCTTCTATTGTATAACCGCGACGAATCGCCTCTGATAGGTAGAATAAACGGTCATCTTGTGCTTTAACGATTTTCTCAACTAAGGCATCATCTGTCACGTCTGCTAGTTCAGACATTTCATTATGATAGGCCCCAACTTCTAGTGAGCGAACAGCCTTAAGAAATGACTCTTCAATCGTCCGACCGATTGCCATTACTTCACCAGTTGCTTTCATCTGTGTGCCAAGACGGCGTTCACCAGACTCAAACTTATCAAATGGAAAACGTGGAATTTTTGAGACAACATAGTCAAGTGCAGGTTCAAACATGGCATAAGTTGTCCCTGTAACAGGGTTAATCATCTCATCCAAAGTCAACCCAACAGCTATTTTAGCAGCTAATTTAGCGATTGGATAACCCGTTGCTTTTGATGCAAGCGCTGATGAACGTGATACACGTGGGTTAACTTCGATGACATAGTAGTTAAAACTATCTGGATCAAGGGCAAGCTGAACATTACACCCTCCCTCAATTTTTAGGGCACGAATAATTTTCAATGACGCATCACGTAGCATTTGATACTCGATGTCGCTCAAGGTTTGACTCGGTGCAAAGACGATTGAGTCTCCCGTATGAATCCCAACTGGATCAAAGTTTTCCATGTTACAAACAACGATCGCATTGTCTGCTGCATCACGCATCACTTCGTATTCGATTTCTTTAAATCCTGCGATAGAGCGTTCAATCAAACATTGTGTAACAGGCGATAATTTGAGACCATTTTCGGCTGTTTCACGTAACTCTTCTTCATTATCACACATACCGCCACCAGTACCACCTAAGGTAAAGGCTGGACGTACAATAATCGGATAGCCAATGACGTTAGCAAAGGTAACGGCTTGTTCCACTGTATTGACAATCTCTGATTCTGGAATTGGTTGATCCAACTCTTCCATCAATTTCTTAAATAGATCTCTATCTTCTGCTTGATCGATTGCTGAGAGTTTTGTACCCAGTAGTTCGATATTTAGATCATCCAAGATACCTGTTTTAGATAAAGACATGGCCATATTTAAGCCTGTCTGTCCACCAAGTGTTGGTAGGATAGCATCTGGTCGTTCTTTACGGAGAATACGTGTGACAAACTCGACTGTAATCGGTTCAATATAAACTTTATCAGCGATTTCTTTATCGGTCATAATTGTTGCTGGGTTTGAGTTAACTAAGACAACGCTGTAACCTTCTTCTTTTAAAGCGAGGCAAGCTTGCGTGCCAGCGTAGTCAAATTCTGCTGCTTGACCAATGATGATTGGTCCAGAACCGATTACCATGATTTTTTTAATATCTTTACGTTTTGGCATTAAAAGTCACCTTTCTCATTCTTACTAGCATCGATCATTTCCATAAATTCATCAAAAAGATAGTCTGCATCGTGTGGGCCTGGTGCTGCGTCTGGGTGAAACTGTACTGAAAAGGCGGGTAGGTATTTATGACGCACACCCTCAACTGATTTATCATTGATTTCGATGTGGGTAACCATCAAGTCTGTTTTGTCAATCGAGTCACTATCAACCGCATAGCCATGGTTTTGTGAAGTAAAATCAACACGACCAGTCGCAATTTCACGGACAGCATGGTTAAAGCCACGATGACCAAAGGTCATCTTACTTGTTGTCGCTCCATTTGCCATGGCAAAGAGTTGGTGACCTAGACAAATCCCAAAGATTGGGAATTTATCTTGGATGCCACGAATCATGTCAAGTGCTTTTGGGACATCTGTTGGGTCACCAGGACCATTTGTTAACATGACACCATCAGGATTCATATCGATGATTTCTTCAGCCGTAATCGTATGTGGCACAATCGTTAGGTTACACTCTCGCTTTGATAGTTCGCGTAAGATAGAGTGTTTGAGGCCAAAGTCGACAACAACGATACTTCTACCTGTTCCAGGACTTGGATAGGCTGTCTTTGTTGAGACCTGTGCCACTTGATTTGTTGGTAAGACTGTTGCACGTAGCTGATCCTGGATATGTTTAATTTCATCACCAGGGTTAACAAGTGTTGCTTTCATGGTACCGTGATGGCGAATAATTCGTGTTAAAGCACGTGTATCAATCCCAGAAATTCCTGGAATATTTTTACGTTGTAAAAATTCGTCAAGCGACATTTGATTACGCCAGTTGCTGGCTAATCGTGCATGTTCACGAACAATGACACCTTTACAGGTTGGGATGATTGATTCATAATCATCCCGGTTAATGCCGTAGTTGCCGACTAAAGGATAGGTAAATGTCAGAATCTGACCATTATAGGATTGGTCGGTAATTGACTCTTGATAGCCTGTCATACCAGTACTGAAGACGACTTCACCTGTCACATCTATATCTGCACCAAAGGCAGTGCCTTCGAAAATTGTACCATCTTCTAAAATTAAAAGTCGTTTCATTTTATCCTCTTTCATTGTGAACAGCTTATCTCACGCGTTATAACCTGAGTCAGTAAGTTTCTGATGACTAGACTGTAACTGATATAACGGTAGCTACAGGTCATCATGCCTTGCCGTTTAGTATGGCTTCTAAAATTGCCATGCGCATGAAGACCCCATTATGCATCTGCGCAACGATTCGAGATTTTGGTGCTTCCACCAAGTGGCTAGCGATCTCTACACCTCTATTCACTGGTGCTGGATGCATGATGATGGCATGCGGTTTTAGCTTAGCATATCGCTCAGTTGTAAGTCCGTAGTGTTCATGGTAGTCAGCTTTTGAAAAGCTAGTACCTGAGTCATGGCGCTCATGCTGCACTCTAAGCAACATGACCACATCGATCTCCTCTACCATGCTGTCTAGACTAACATATCGGCCATAAATATCAAAGGCTTGATCATACCAACTCTCAGGTCCTGTAAAGTAAATATCAGCACCTAATCGTTTTAGCATTTGCATGTTAGATTTGGCAACACGACTGTGGGTGATATCCCCTGCAATCATGATCTTGATGCCCTCAAATCTACCAAAGGCTTCATAGATTGTCAGTAAATCAAGCAAGGATTGGCTGGGATGTTGGCCTGAGCCATCTCCCCCATTAATAATTGCTGATTGAATCGTTCTACTATCAACTAGTTCTTGATAAAAGTTCTCATCAGTGTGCCTGATGACACAGACATCAATACCAATCGCACTCATGGTCAAGACAGTATCGTAGAGTGTCTCGCCTTTATTAACTGAGCTGGTAGAGGCATCAAAGTTGATCACATCTAATCCGAGTTTTTTCTCAGCAACCTCGAATGACTTGTGGGTCCTAGTTGAATTCTCAAAAAATAGATTAGCGACAAAAAATTGCCTTTTAAAGTCTGGTTTAATCTGATGATGTTTCAGATATTGTGCACGTTTGATGAGGCCCATGACTTCATCATTTGCTAGCAAATCCATACTTGTGAGATGTTTGATTGATACCATACCTTGAGGTGAAATTGTCAACTTTACATACCTTTCACATTTTTTGTAGCATTCTGCCACTGACTAGAAAACCGGTTACCTTGTTGCGACTCCTGATATAAAAAAATGGCTACCTTAAAGGTAGCCATTATCGTACACCTATAGTAAGGTGCAACGTTTTCTTGGACAACCTTCACAGCCTCACGGGACTGTTGTTAAAGGAGTTTATTCATTTGTTTAATTATAGCAAATTAATTTTTAATTTTCAACAGTTTTCGGTAATATTAAATGCATGAGTATACCCAAGATGGTTGAAAAGGCAATTCCTGAAATCGAAATGCCAGCAACATTCAAGGTCAACCCACCAATACCGGATACTAAGATGACACTCGCGATGAGTAGATTACGCTTATCATCAAAATTGACCTTATTTTCTACAAGAATTTTCAGACCACTTGCAGCGATAACACCAAAGAGGGCAATCGATACACCACCAATAACAGGTGTTGGAATAGAGTGAATCAGAGCAGATACCTTACCTATGAAGCTAAGCACAACCGCAAAGATTGCCGCACCTGAAATCACATAGACTGAATGAATTTTTGTAATCGCCATAACCCCGATATTTTCACCATAAGAGGTTACGGGAGGGGCACCAAAGAAGCCGGCTATGATTTGGGCGATCCCGTCACCAGTTAATGTGCGCTCAAGTCCTGGATCTTTAAAGTAGTCTTTTCTTGTTAGAGAATTAAGGACCATGATGTGACCAAAGTGTTCTGTCATCGTCACAAAGGCAATCGGTGCCATAGTCAATATGGCAGACGGATAAAGTTTGAAATGATAGTCAATAAACATGATGTCAAACTTAGGTAGGCCCAACCAACTACTTTTAGCAATTTCGTCGAAACTGATGATCGTCATCCCTGTCAGCTTTTGAACGATTAGGGTGAAGATGTAGCCAACAATGATACCAAGTAAAATCGGGATGAGACTCGTTAAGCCTTTACCAAACATATTGAAGGCTAAAACTGAAAATAGGGTCACGAGTGCAATCAATAAGAAAGTCAGGTTGTAGACACCATCTTTATTCATGGCATCATTGACAGCTGTACCAGCAAGGCTAAGACCAATAACCATGACGATAGGACCAACGACAATCGGCGGTAAGACCTTGTCTATCCAATCCTTACCGATAAACTTGACGATTAAAGCGACGATCAGATAAACTAGCCCACCAACTACCGCACCTTGTGCAACAGCGGCGATGCCATCTGATTTCATCAGACCTTGCATGGCAAGAATATAGGCAAAACTTGACCCCATATAGGCTGGTATTTTGTATTTGGTTACAGTCAAATGGGCTAACGTGCCTAGACCACTTGAAAACAAGGCAATACTTGGATCGATCCCAACTAGAATAGGGACTAAAACAGTTGAGCCAAACATGGCAAAGAGATGCTGGAAGGAAAGCCCAAACCACATGCCAACTGGTGGCTTATCGTGTACATCATAGATCACATCGTTATTTTTAGTCACTGATTAGTCCTCTTTCTTAATCAAGATACTATCAGCACCATCGATTTCAGAGACATGGACAATAATGGCTTCATTTCGTGATGTTGGAATATTTTTCCCAACATAATCAGCACGAATCGGTAATTCTCTGTGACCACGGTCAACAAGAACTGCTAAACTAACTTTTGACGGACGACCGATTGCCACGATCCCATCAATCGCCGCACGAATTGTTCGACCAGTGTATAAGACATCATCAACCAAGATAATTTCACGATCTGTGACTGAAACTGGAATATCAGTCGTGTCTTCATCTGTTTTAATATCATCACGAAATGGCTTAGTATCAAGCTCCCCAAGTGGGATTTCGATATTTTCAAGTTGTTTAAGGCGTTCTTGAATGCGTTTAGCAATGTAAACACCACGTGTTTTAATACCGACGATGACTAGGTTATCCAGCTCTTTATTACGTTCAATAATTTCATAAGTGATTCGCGTAATTGCGCGTTTCATTGTTACTTCATCGATAATTTCTTTTGTCTTAGCCATTATTTCTCCTCTATTTTTCAACAAAAAAACCCTGCACAAGCAAGGAAAAGATTCACTCTAGTCGACTTGCCTTGACGCCTCTCTGGACGATTTAAAGGTTTGTGGTATCGTTAATTGTTTTTATTATATCAAATTTTTTAAGCTTTTGCTATGGCTTGTTAAAGAATACTGTTTTATTTCATAAAATATGCGTTACATACCTGCAGACCAACACTTATATAGTCGCAGAGAAACGGCACTTGAGACAAGAAAAAAAACCTGATGACTCAGGCTTAATCTACTTAATCTATTTTTTCTGTTTTTTCTACTTTTTTCTTAGGTTTAACATGACGTTTTTGACGGAAATCGTTTTGACGTACTTCCATCACAACTGGCAAGACAACCGGACGACGTTTGGTTTGGTCATATAAGAATTTGCCGAGTGTATCACGAATCTCAGACTTGATTTCAGCCCAGTCAAAGTTGTCTCCAGCTAAATAAGCTTTTACTTTTTCATCAACTTTAATGGCTGCTTCTTTCATCAAATTACGAGAATTTTTAACATAGACAAATCCACGTGTGTGTACTTTTGTCTTACTGATAATTTTTTTCTCGTGCTTAGATATGGTGATAACGGCGATAAAAATCCCCTCTTCACTCAGTACTTTACGGTCTCTTAAGACGATATTCCCAATATCTCCAACACCAGAGCCATCAATCATGACATTTTCAGCTGATACAACACCGTTTGGTTCAAAGTTGCCCTCTGCATTAAAGGTGATCACTTCACCACGTTTTGCCAAGAAAATGTTCTCAGGTAATATGCCAACTTCCATAGCATGCTCAGCATGTGTTTGTAGTTCACGATATTCACCTTGAATCGGCATCAGATTTTTTGGTTTCAAAATATCTAATAAGAACTGCAAATCACGTGAATTCGCATGTCCAGAAACTCTTAAATCACTAGAGAGCATCTTCATGATACCACCAGCACGGTAGACAATATTTTCAGTTTTAGCTACTTTTGTTTCATACGAAATCGTTGGACTTGTGACCGTATAGACCAAATCCCCCTCTTTGATTTTAACAAAACGATGACGGCCAGTTGCCATATCTGTCAATGTTTTCAAAGGCTCGCCCATGCGACCTGTTTCCAAAATCAAAAGCTCTTTGTCTTCATATTTGTTGATGTTTTTTGGATCGATAATCATCTTATCGTCATCAATTCGAAGTTTACCTAAATCACTTGCTGTTTTAACAATCAAATCTAAATCTTGGCCAGTAAAGGCAACATATCTACCTAGTTTGATGGCACTATCGATAACTTGTTGAATTCTCGCTAGATTACCTGCTACAGAGGCGATGATGACACGACCATCCCAGTCAGAAATCGTATCAAAAATTTTATCAGAGATTTCAGATTCACTAGCAGACTGTAGATTTGTCAAGCCATTTGCCGAATCACTTAAAAGTGCTAAGACACCTTGCGTGCCGATTTCAGCTAAACGTGAAATATTTGTCTTATAGCCTTCACCAACTGCTGGATCAAACTTGAAATCACCCGTATAGACAACATTACCATTTTCTGTACCGACAACAATCCCTAGACTTTCAGGAATCGTATGCGTTGTAGAAAAGAATGAAATCACTGCAGCACCAAAGTCAATTTCAGTTGACTCGTCCACGATATGAAAATCATCAAATTTCTTGCTACCATCTACTTCTTTGATACGAATTTTTGCCAGTTCTACTGTTAGCTGACTACCAAAGACAGGTACTGCCATTTCACTTAACAAATAAGGCAAGGCACCGATAGCATCTGGATGACCATGTGTTAAGAAAACACCTGCCACACGATCCGCATTTTCAACCAGATAGCTCATATCTGGTATAACAAAGTCAACACCTAACATTTCAGTTTCTGGATATTTTAAACCAGCATCCAAAATAAAAATGACATCGTCAACTTCAACAACATACATATTTTTACCAAATTCGCGGACGCCACCCAAAGCTACTATTTTTACATTACTCATGAATTACTTATTCTCCATTAATTTTTTTGTAAATCAAAAGTCGGAACCGTGCAGCTCCGACTTATCTTGTACAGTTACACTTACTAATAGTGTACCATTTATTCGACTTTATATCAAATGATGATTTTCAATCTGATCAATAATGACTTGTGCTTCTTGCGTGTTTGCTGCAACCAAAGGCAGGCGTAACCCACCCACTTCAAAGCCACGGTGATTCAGTACCGCCTTAACTGGTGCAGGACTAGCAAGGGAAAACAAGGCATCAACTTTTGGCAATAGCTGTCTTTGAATTTGGGCAGCTCGCTTGATGTCACCACTATCTATCTTGTCAAACATCTCATAAAACGCGTCACCATGTGTATGGCTGGCTACCGAAATCATACCATGTGCCCCTAATGCTTTGGCGTGAAAAGCTAACCCATCCTCACCTGTATAGACTAAAAAGTCTTCAGGCGCCTGTTCGATCAAATAGGTTAAATTTTCAACGCCTGTACATTCCTTTATGGCAATAATATTAGGATGTTTAGCTAAGCGTAAACTCGTTTCCACTGTTAACTGGGCCACTGTTCTACCGGGGACATTATAGAGAATGATAGGCAAATCACTTGCGTCAGCTATGGCTGTAAAATGCTGGAACAGGCCTTCTTGACTTGGTTTATTATAATAAGGCACGACAGCTAATCCAGCCGCAAACCCACCAAACTCAGCCACTTCGTTTGTAAAGATGATAGAGTCCCGAGTATCATTTGTCCCAATACCTGCAATTAAAGGCACCCGACCGGCAACGATTTCTTGAACGGCTTTAAATAGTGCAAGCTCCTCATCATGGGTTAAAGTCGGTGACTCACCCGTTGTACCTGCTAAAACTAGTCCTTGTGTATGATGGGCAAGCAAGTGCTCTATCAACTTTGGTAAGGCAGCAAAATTAATTTCACCATCTGCCTTAAACGGTGTGACTAAAGCTGTGATAATATGGGCATTTTCTAATTGTGCTACTGACATAAACTCTCTTTTCTTCACTTGTATGGGATATAAAAACAGCCTTCGATTAAAAATCAAAGGCTGTCAAGTTAGTCAAATCATGATTTGATTAGCTCACCTCTCATCTCCTCGTAAGTAGACAAGAGACAGTTCGCGAGATTTAACCCAACGACCCAAGCAAACTGACTGTGGTATCAGCTTGCTTTCGGCAACTACGCCGCCTGATAATGTCATCGTGTCCACCACTCGACTATCATTCTTCGTATCTGCAACCTCTAATATATAGATTCATTGTAACATATTAAGTTAATTATTGTAAAGCATGATATTGACTATTTTCAAATCAGCTCACCAACGCTTATACATCCAGCTATGAAGATTAGCTAATCATTAGCTTATTTTTTTCGTTTATTCATTTTAAATACAGGGATATATAACATCAACAAACCAAGTGCTGATATAGCAAGTATAGCGATAACAGATGCTAAGACCTTGCCCTTAAAATTAACGAGTATCTCCTTGCCTATAGGTGTTCTAACGGCAATGGATAAGCATATCATAAGACTAATAAAGGGAATTAAATCTCTCAACCACTCGATTTTATAAACATAGGCTGCAAGTAAACAGACAACTGCTAATCCTACAATAAAAAGTAGGTCATAGGGAGCGGGGATTGTGACCACGAAAACATCCTTCAACACAAAGATGGGCACACACATGGCAGCTGTAAAAATCACACCAGCTACTGCGTAGAGCATAATCATCGACACCTTGTCCATCAGCTTATTCTCTTTAGTCTTCCTAAAGACAAAACACTTAACCAGATATAAAATCAGCCAAATCGCAATAACTGCTACAAACAAACCAGAGATGAGTTGGCCAATGTTTAGTGTCAAGGTTGGTTTAGCAATCTCAAACATCTGGGAAGACAAGGCATAGGCACTGAACACAATCAAGATAAACTTGACCACATCACTAACATTAGAACGACTTGTTTGTTCAAGTAACCCTTCACACATTTCCTGCGCATTTTTACCAAAGTAGTCGCTCGCATTCTCTCCATGACTTTGTGCTTCCAACAGATCTCTTAGTAAACCCAATAAGAGTGACTCAATCTCCATATCATCTTTAAAGATTGATTTAATGCGTAAATAGAGGAGTATTTTCTCATAATATACCTTATTTTCGTCATTCAGTTCTTCTCTTAAGCGATTATTTTCTTCAATTAAGTGTTCAACTGTCATATCATGCATTTGCTTATCCTCCATAAGTCCCTAGTTCTTTTGATTATTTCCGTCGTCAATGACCTTACTGACTTTTAAGACCATAGCAGCCCACTGGTCATCAAATGTCTGCAAATAGGCTTGTCCTTCAAGCGTGATATAGAGATATTTCCTATCCGGCCCATCTGTAGAGGGTTCTATCTTTCCCTCAATCAAGCCGAGTTTCTCTAGTTTTTGAAGTAAGGGATAGACTGTCCCACCGACAATCGTACTGAAGCCATATGCGCGTAACTTTTGAACTAGCTCATAACCGTATATCCGTTGATTGGCAATGATATGTAAGACACATCCATCTAAAACACCTTTTAATAGCTGCGTATCCTTCATTTTTCTCCCCTTTCTTTACTAGTATGTATTACCTACTATCATAATAACACACCTTCACTACATTGTAAAGCATACTAGTGGATTAAAAAAAATCATCCTAAACAGAATGATCGTTTTTTGCTTATATTAAGTCAAATTTCAAGTCTTTTGTTGGTCGAACTAAGCCACGCTCATGCAGGGTTTCAGCGATTTGAACAGAGTTCCAAGCAGCACCTTTTAGCAGATTATCTGAAACAACCCACATGTGAATCCCTTTTTTTGCATCCAAGTCTTTCCGGATACGACCGACAAAGGTTTCGCGATGTCCTGCAGCAGTAACTGCTTGCGGATAAAGTTGTTGGCTCGGATCGTCTTGTAAAACAGCTCCAGGGAAGTTGGCAATTGCTGCTTTCACCTCATCGATAGGGGCAACTGTTTTTGTCTCGATATAAATAGACTCTGAATGTGCTAAGATAACAGGAATACGGACACATGTAGCTGATACCGCAATCGTATCATCTGCCATAATTTTTTTCGTTTCTTTTGTCATCTTCATCTCTTCATAGGTATAATCATTTTCAGTGAAGACATCAATCTGTGGTAGAGCATTAAAGGCAATCGGATAGTGTTTTTTGTCCCCACCAGCTGGTAAGATTTCGGCTAAAACATCTTTCGGGTCTTTTTTGTCATTCACCACTTCTTGAATCTGACGTTCTGTCTCAGCGATTGCTTTTGCGCCTGCACCAGATACAGCTTGATAAGTTGACACAATGATTCTCTCTAAGCCAAACTGTTGACGAATTGGTTCTAGCGCAACCATCATCTGAATCGTCGAACAGTTCGGACAAGCGATAATCCCATTATGGGTATCAAGAGCTTGCGCATTTACCTCAGGTACAACCAAAGGCACATCTGAATTCATACGGAAATTTGAGGTATTATCAACAACGACTGCACCTGATTTCACTGCATAGGGTGCAAACTTAGCCGACACACTGCCACCGGCTGAAAATAGGGCTATATCTACCCCTTCAAAAGACTGCTCTGTTGTTGTTTCAACGGTTAAGTCTTGCGATTTAAATTGCAAAATCTTACCTGCAGAGCGATGCGTTGCAAGCAGCTTCACTTCTTTTATTGGCAAACTTGATGCCTCAAGCATCTTGATCATGCGACTGCCTACCGCCCCAGTAGCACCGACAACTGCAACAACATATTCTTTTGACATGGAATCTTCCTCGTTTGAATTTTCTAAAAAATTTTAATATCCCTATTCTATCATGTTTCTGGATAGATTAAAAGCCTTTTTAAGTTAATATGCTCTCTAAATCCTGATGAGGTGATAGTCGATTTTGATGATCAGTTAGCCCACAAAATAAAAAATCCCCCTTGTCCTAAGACAAAGGGGACCCCAGAGCAACTATTTTACAATAGCTGTGCCAAGAAGTTCACAGTTCTTGACAAGATTCCATCAATCCTTGACGGGCTAAGCCCCGAATCTCTCAGCGTAAATAAGGTACTTGCGTACCGAATCGACTCATCGCATCTACTAGTATACCTTATTTTCACCTGCTTTGCAAGTCATGCCATAATAAAGCACAAGACCACTGACTAAAATGAGCATCGACACGATGAGATAAATGATCCCATTTGATCCTGTTAGTCCACCGTATAAAATCAGCAGAGCACCTGCTAATGCTAATAACGGACAAACAAAACCGACAAGTTTGTTCTTAATCAAGCCTTTAGCAGCTCGAATCATGATGCCAATATATAAAAACCCATAGAATAAATACATGATCACAATCGGAATACTAGAAATATCGATACCAAATCGACGAACACTGGGAATTGATATTGACATAAAATGGACACCTAGCCAAACCAATACCATGGCGAAACTAAGCATCACTGATAAAAGAGAGATATTAAATCTAGGGTGAAGATGGCTTATTTTTTTACTATAAGGTAATTCTTTTCTTAAAGCTAAAAAATAAGGGGCACGGATATTGGCGACTACTAAGCCATTAAGTGTACCTAAGACAGAGATGATCACTGTAATCAGCATCAATTTTTGCCCGACAGGACCAAATAATTTCTCTGCTGCAGCTGAGAAGGCTAAGTCCCCCATTTGCATAATTTCCTTTGGCCCAATCAGTAAAGAAATCCCAACAAAATAACTGACATACACAATCAAAATAATCAGTGGACTGATAATCAAGGCAATCGGTAAATTTCGTTTTGAATTTTTTATTTCATGACCAATAGCTGGTGCAATCGCCCAACCATCATATGAAAAGGCAACCGCAACAATGGCACCTGTAGATGACATCATAACCGGTAAGGTAATGGCATGTGACGATAACCCACTTGGATCACCAAAAATCAAGCCGAAAATTGCAATTAAAAATAAGGGGATTAACTTGATAAACATGGATGATGTCTGAAAAAACTCAGATAGTTTACTAGACATAATATTCATGATATAAATCAAAAGCAAATAAATTAAGCTAACTAACCAGACGCCACTACCTGAAACATTGAGTTGCGGAAAAAGTGCCACCGTATAATTTGACGCAACAAAAGCAACAATAGCAACCAAGGCTGGAAAATAAACTGTGCTTTGAAACCAACCTAATAAAAAGGCAAATACACGACCAAATGCTTTCTCAGCATAAACGATCAAGCCGCCTGCATCATCTGTCAATTTAGCCCACTCTGAAATGGTAATACCGCCAAAAATAATGCCTATTGCGCCAAATAATAGCACCAGACAGCCCATCAGGACATTGCCATTCGTTTGAATCAGAATGTCATCCGCTTTAAAAAATATACCTGACCCTATCACAATCCCAACAATCATTGCAATTGACATTAATAAGCCAAATCTACGCGTTTTTTCTTGTTTCATCTCTCACCATTTTTCTGAAATATGATATTAAAAAATTTGTGTTAATAAGCTATTATAAACTATTATTAACATTTTAACAATCTCATGAAAAATATGTGGCATAGGTGGATACAACCATGTATGAAAAAGTTAACTCTGTGCTTTCAAACTCAGACATTATTATCTAGCAAGAGGCGAGAGCAATTTAACTGTCTTAGCATCTAAATCAAGGGTTACCGACTGGCCGATAGGTAAGATACACTTGGGATGGGCATGACCAAAATTCACATTATATAAAATGGGTAACTGATATTTTTCTGCTAAGGCTTGATAGATGCTACGATAGTCGTCATAATAGGCCTCGTCCTGTGGTTTCCCAACGATCAGCCCTTTAGCGTGTGTAAAAAAATCAACTTTTTCTAGTGCAGCCAATAATAGCTTCACACGCTCTGGTGTTGGTTTTTCTTCACTTGTCTCAAGAAATAGGAGCTTATCATGCGTATCACGGCAAAGCAGTTGGTATGTTTTATTTACCTCAGCCTCATCGCCATAGCGACCACCTAGCACCAGCTCTCCTAAACTTTCTAAGCACCCACCATACAACTTGCCACTTACCTTGCCACTGCCAAAAAGGAGCTCATAGCCATGCGTTTCTGGAGATGACTTTCTGTCTGTACCGAAGGCATCTGGTCCAAACTCAGTTCTTTCATGATACCAGGTTGGACTAGATACAATTTCCGGTGCATCATCTGAAAATAAGTGGCGAATACATGCCTCAGTATAGGCCAACATATCCGGTGCAAACTCTCCAAAATCAACGATAGCGGCTGGTCCATAGTAGGTTGCAAGCCCTAATTTTTGGAACATCAAATGATTAATACTGGTATCCGAGTAGCCCATGAAAAGCTTGGGGTTTTCAGACACCAGCTTTTTGAAGGCGCCATCTTCAAGTAGATAGGGGACTGTTTGATAGGTATCATCTCCACCGATAGCACTTAAAATCAGCTTGACTTCCTGCTGGGCAAAGGCCCACTTTAGGTCTGCTGCACGCGCTTTAGGATTGGCTTTAATAAACTCAAGTCCTTTTAGTGCATGTGGTGTGTAGATAACCTTTAGCCCAAACGCTTCTATTCTTTTTTCGATTAAGCTTTTTTGTTGTGCCATAAAGGGCTCACCTAGTATGCCACTAGATAAGGAAATAATGGCAACTGTGTCACCTTTTTTTAATCTCTGTGCTATCTGCATATACATCTCCTTTTATCGTCACTACGCTCCCTATAGTCATCGCGCTAGGCGGTAGTCATTTCTAAAGATTAGCTTATGGGTTACTTCTCCTTATCTCAGTTTCAAGATAACGGTGTAGAAAATTGAGTTGTGTTTGGTACATATTTTTACCAAATTCATAGGCAAATAGTTGACCAGCTGCCATATCAGCTATAACAGCTTCATTATCTGCGATTAACTTTGCTAATCTTTTAGTGATTTGATCGATTTCATGCGTAACAAGCTCTTTGATCGGATTAGTCTCTAAATAGGCCCGAAGTAGGAAATCCGAAATAAACTTATCTTGCGAGATAGGTGACTCAATATAATCTTGCACCGATGTTCTCCCATTTTCACATATGGTATAGCGTTTTTTATTTGGTTTATCATGCTGAATGATCTCTTCTGATGTAATAAACCCTTCCTTTTCAAGCTTTTTTAAGGCTGGATAAATCATACCAGTTGACCCTTCGACAAAGTAACCTAATCGATTTTGGATTCTCTCCATAATTTCGTAACCCGTTAAGGCCTCTTTGTAAAGCAAACTTAAAATAATATCTTTTCCTTTTAACATCGTCATCCATTCTTCTCTTCCGTAAATAATTGTCGTTGTTTTATCGAGACTACTGCTAACACTATCATAACATTTTCTTTGATTCATATCACTATTTTAAACAACATTAATATAATAATATTAATGTTGTTTATATTTTTATATTGACATTGTTAATAATAAGGATATAATTGTCAATATCATATTAATTTATAAAATAAGAATTAGGAGAAACATGATGCAACATACTAAATTAGTTCAACTCACCATGTGCATGGGCATTTTCTTGTGCATGCTAGATACAACGATTATGAATATTGCCTTACCAGCGATTCAAACTGGCTTAGGCGTGCCATTAAATCAAATATCATGGGCACTTAACATCTATACCATCTTATTTGCTGTATTTACCATCCCCCTCAGTCGACTTGCTGAGATAAAAGGCAAACATAAGGTCTATCTACTCGGCTTACTTGCTTTTCTCATCGGATCAATTTTATCTGGCTTAGCGCCTAATCTACCCATATTAATTGCGGGACGAGCTGTGCAGAGTATCGGTGCTGCCATCTTATTTCCTGTAAGCATGACCATCGGTATTGCATCAACAGCCATTGATAAACGTAAACACATTATCGCTGCATTAGGTATCACACAAGGTCTCGCTGCTGCATTAGGGCCTGTTATAGGTGGTCTGATCACACAGTTGCTAAATTGGCGTTGGGTATTTTTTATTAATATACCTATTTTGTTACTTGCATGCATCTTTTGTTTGACGAGTTTTAACTTCAAAGATGAAACCGTATTACCTGTTAAAATTGATTGGTTTGGTACTGCTTGCCTGATGCTTGCCTTATTCTCCCTCGTTTTGGCTTTGCTGAATCTAAGTACTTGGGGAATTTATAGTCCAAAAGTCATCGGCTTATTGCTAGTATTTATAAGTGCAACATCCCTTTTTCTATGGATTGAAAGTAAGGTGGCATACCCGATTATTCATCTTGACTTATTCAAGAATAGGGCATTTAATGGGGCTGCCATCACGACGATTCTCAGCAATTTTTTTATGACCGGTGTTAGCGTCTTGCTCCCTACTTTTTTTACTAGAATTCAGGGGATGACAGAACTAACCGCTGCCTTATTACTGACACCACTTGCGATGATGATTTTTATTTTTTCTCCCTTATCAGCAATTATCTTAGATAAAGTCGGCCCCAGATGGTTGATCTTAGTTGGTTTCACCTTGATGAGTGCAGGCTATTTTTCACTCTTTCATTTCAATGCAAGCCATTTGTCACAGGTTATGATCACCTGTCTTTTAATCGGCTCTGGGTACGGTATCATAGTGGGACCTATTGTCGTCTTATCAGCTGCTGATTTTACTGGAGAGCTCTTAAGCGCATCCCAAAGTGTCTCTGGTGTCCTAAGGCAAATTGGCATTACACTGGCAATCGCCTTATTCGTGACAGGTCTCACAGCTAATCTAACACATGAAAATAATCTAATCAAGCGTGATATTAAACAAGCAATCAGCTCGAGCAACTTATCAGCTGATAGACAAAAACAAACGCTGATCAATATCACAAATGGCATCTCAACTCAGCAGACCAATAAACAGATCCCACGTCAGCATGTTAGTGCACAAGAAAGACAAGAGCTCATCACCCAGCAGACTGCCTTAGCTTTAAAGACCTTCCCCTTAGCACAAGACAATGTACAGTTAACCACTCAAATAAAAGCAAACGTCACTGAAAAGGTTGATAAAGCAATAAAAGAGACAAACCGGACCATCAATTTATTGATTACTAAAAGTAAAAGCCTGGCAAAAAATGGCTATTCAAAAGCATTTTCAGATATCTATAGCGCTGCCTTCCCCATTTTAATCCTAAGTTCTTTCTCCTTTTTGCTATTTAAGAAAAAAGATAAGGCGAGTAAAATAGCTAAATGACAGATGAAACGACGTCATGATGGCAATAAAAAAACGACCAAGTATCCAAGACACTTAGTCGTTTTTTCATGTGCAAGATACACATAACTAGTAGCTGTTTTTTGCTAGCTGTAAGCTATTACAGTTCTTGATAAAGTTTAACCGCATGATCAACTGTAAAGCCATATTCGCTGAAGACTTTATCACCTGGTGCTGAAGCGCCCCATGTGTCGATTGTCAATGTTTTACCAGTTAAGCCAACGTATTTACCCCAACCAAAGCTAGTACCTGCTTCAATTGCCAAACGTTTTGTAACAGTAAGTGGTAAGACTTCTGCTTGATATTCAGCTGATTGTTCATCAAAAATATTTTGGGCTGGCATCGATACAACGCGTACATTTGTACCAGCTACTGCAAGCGCTGCCTGTGTATCGATTGCAAGTTTCACTTCACTACCAGTTGCGATAATGATCCCATCAAGGTCTGAGCCAGCTGCCTCAGGTGAAATCACATAGGCACCACGGTTAACGCCAGCTTCTGCCAATTCAGCTGTATTGTCTAAAACAGGTAAGTTTTGACGTGTCAAAATCAAAGCAGTTGGTCGTTTTGTTTCTGTTACAGCACGACGCCAAGCAGCAATCACTTCGTTACCATCTGCTGGACGAATGACATTTAAGTTAGGCATGGCACGAACACTTGCCAGTTGTTCTACTGGCTCATGCGTTGGGCCATCTTCCCCAACAGCGATAGAATCATGTGTGAACACATAGACCGTCGGTACTTCTTGTAGGGCTGCCATACGAACTGCAGGTAACATATAGTTTGAGAAGACAAAGAATGTCCCACCATACACACGTGTCCCACCATGTAGCGCAATCCCGTTCATGGCTGCTGCCATCGCAAATTCACGGACACCAAACCAGATGTTACGGCCTGCGTAGTTGCCAACTTCAAAGTCTGTTTCTACTTTAACCATGGTATTGTTCGATGCAGATAGGTCTGCTGAACCACCCCATAAATTAGGCATTTGTTGTGAGAGTTGTTGGATTGTTTCTTGTGAAGTCACACGGCTAGCAGCTGATGTGCCAACCTCATACTTAGCTAATTCAAGCTCTGGAGTCACATTGTTAAAGGCATCTGCATATTGCTTCGCCAATTCAGGGTAGGCTTTTGCATACGCATCAAATGTTTTACGCCAGTCGAGCTCCAAAGCTTCTCCGCGATCGCCAAGTGTTTCTTTGAAGCGAGTCGCTACTTCTTCAGGCACTGTAAATTCAGGATAGTCCCAGCCGTATGCTTTTTTAGCAAAGGCAACGCCTTCAGCACCTAATGGTGCACCGTGAACGCCAGATGTACCTTGTTTTTCAGCACCAAACCCAATGATTGTTTTCACTTCGATAATCGTTGGTTGATCTAAGTTAGCTTTGGCAGCAGTAATCGCTGCTTCGATGGCTGCTAAATCGTTACCATCTTTCACTAAAATATGTTGCCAACCGTAAGACTCAAACCGCATTTTGATATCATCTGGGAAAGATTTTGAGATTGGGCCATCTAAAGAGATGTCATTACTATCATAAAAGAGAACAAGTTTACCAAGCTTAAGTTGTGATGCAAGTGATGCTGCTTCTTGAGAAACACCTTCCATCAAGTCACCATCACCATTTAAGGCATAAGTATAATGGTCAACAATCTCATAGCCAGGCCGGTTATAGGTCGCAGCTAAATGCGCTTCAGCCATAGCAAGGCCGACTGCATTGGCAATCCCTTGTCCAAGTGGCCCTGTTGTCGCTTCAACACCATCAGTCCAATCGACTTCTGGATGACCTGGTGTTTTACTGTTCCATTGGCGGAAGTTTTTGAGATCATCAATCGATAGCTCATAACCTGCCAAATGAAGGAGCGAGTAAAGCATGGCAGACCCATGACCTGCTGATAAAACGAAACGGTCACGATTTGACCACTCGCGATGTGTTGCTGGGTTAACATTTAGGAAGTTGCGCCAAAGCACATAAGCCATAGGTGCAGCACCCATAGGAAGCCCTGGATGACCAGAGTTTGCCTTTTGGATGGCGTCAATAGATAGCGTTCGGATCGTATTGACCGCGAGTTGATCTGTGTTGTCAAATGTCATGTTATGATAGCCTTTCAAATTTTTAATGCTAAGAAAATTATACCATATTTTTGGCTATAAATTTCACAAGAAAGCCTATATAAGCTAAAAATGTGATATCGCTTACATTTTTATGAACAATTTCGTATGATTTACTATAAATAGGCATATACCATCACTTACATCGGCCTACTGATAATCTGGCAATCTACTATAAAAATCTAATCTAACACCTGACAAAATCAAAAAAGCACTAGACGTGTAGGCTAGTACTTTTATAAGTCGTGTTTATAGGGTATCACGTAAGCCTTTATCAAATTGGGCTTTTTTCGCCTTTTCAGGTGTGATATCATTGCCGTCAGGATCGACGACTTTGATTGATTCTACATGATGGCGCAAACTTGATTTGACACCAGAGATGTAGGCTTGTCGTAACTCAGCCTGTTCTACTTTTTCATCAGCTGTTAGACCGACCGTTTTTTTCTTTCGTGCCAGTTCATTAATGCGTTCAATATCTTGAGGGGTTACCATCGTTTATCCTCCTATTTTCTTTACCTTATTTTGTCAGGATGCGTCTGAAATCTGCAAGTTGACCAGCCTTAGCGGCGATGTCAGCTAATAGACTCAAGCGATTATGTTTAAGGGCTTCATCATCGATCATGACCATGGTATTATCAAAGAATGCTGTGATCAAATCGGATAGTGAGAACAAGGCTGTAAGCTTTTCTGCACTAGTCCCTGTTAAGACAACCTGCTGCTCAGCTGTAAATAGGGCCTTTTCAAACTCATTTTCAAGTGTCGCTTCAGTTACAGATGGCACTGTTGTTAATTTACTTGCTAGATTCACAACACGCGCCAAGTTCTCAACTGATGTTTTAAAATCAGCATCAGATACTTTATCGTCTAAGGCTTTAGCCGTCTCAGTCAAGTAAGTGACATCTAGTGACCCTGTCGCAAGCACTGCTTCTATCAAGTCATACCGCGCAGCACCTTCGAGCATTTTAGCAACACGACCATTAATAAACTGCATGACCTCATCTTGTTTCGCGTAAGTAAATCCATCAACATCAAGCGTATAAAGCTCACTAATCAGGCTAGGTAGGGCCATATCCCAATTTTGACTCTCGATAATACGTAAGATACCAGCTGTAGCACGACGCAAGGCATAAGGATCGTTTGACCCACTCGGGATTAAGCCAACAGTAAAGAAGGCAAGGATAGTATCCAACTTATCTGCCATGGCAAGCACAGCACCCATTTCGGTTTCTGGTAGGGCACCATCAGCTGATGTCGGCAGATAATGTTCCCGAATACTTGTCGCTACTTGCGCATCTTCACCTGCTAATAAGGCATATTTCTCACCCATAACGCCTTGCAGTTCATCAAATTCACCGACCATGCCTGTTAAGAGGTCAAATTTATAGATGTCTGCAGCACGTTCAAGTTTTGCATCATAGTCGGCTGATAAGTTAGCAGCCTGACGAATTTTCTTAGCAATGGTCTTAACGCGATGCATATGTGCATGAACAGAGCCAATTTTTTCATGGAAGGTTACTTTTTTCAGTTTTTCAACTAAATCAGCGATTTTAAGCTTTTGGTCTTCTTTCCAGAAAAATTCTGCATCTTCAAGACGAGCAACTAATACTTTTTGATTCCCTTTAGCGACATTGTCGATATGAACTGCATTACCATTTCTGACCGAGATAAAGTTTGGTTGTAATTGCCCTGCAAGATCACGCACTTCAAAGTAACGTTGATGCTCACGCATCGAGGTAACTAATACTTCTTCAGGGACATCCAGATATTTCGCATCAAACTCGCCAACAAATGCTGTCGGGTATTCCACAAGATTTGTTACTTCTTCAAGTAAACTAGGTAAGAGATAAATCGTCCAGTTACTATCTTTGGCGATTTTAGCAATTTGCGCTTCAATCTGCGCTTTTCTTGCTGCTGCATCTGCAACGACAAATGCCTCCTGAAGACGTGGTGCGTAGTCTAGGGCATCATCAAGCGTGATATGACCGTCAAATAAGAAACGATGGCCATAAGTGATTTTATCTGCTGTCACATCAAGTAAGTCAAATGGGATAACTTGTGCGTCAAGTAAACTAACAATCCATTGGATTGGACGAACAAACAAGAAACTATTATTAGCCCATTTCATGTAAGTTGAAAACTGCATCTTGCTGATGACATCACGCCCAACTGTCGTTAAAATATCAGCTGTAGCGATACCAGCGATATGTTTATTGGCATAGTAATAGTCGCCTTGTAACACAAGGTCGTCTGGTGTGACACCTTGTCCACGTGAAAAGCCTTGAATCGCTTTTGACCAGTTCCCTTCGGCATCTTTGGCAATCTTAGCAGAAGGCCCCTTCACTTCTTCATCGATAGCTGCTGAAGCATCTGCTAATCCTTTGACCAAAACAGCCAAACGACGAGGTGTCGAAAACTGAGTAATTGTCTCAAATGCCACACGATTTTCTGATAGAAAATCTGTCATACGGGTTTCAAGTTGGGTAGCTGCTGCACTGACAAGATGTGCTGGCATCTCTTCCAAACCAATTTCGAGTAGATAATTTGCCATTATTTGTCACCTCCAGCAACTTCAGTATATTTACCGTTTTCTCCGAGATATTTATCGCGTAAGTCCGCATCTTTTAGTAATGGGAAGCCAAATTTAGCACGTTCATTAATAAACGTCCGCGCTACTTTTCTAGCCATAGTCCGCACGCGATGTAAATAACCAGCACGTTCTGTTACAGAAACTGCACCACTCGCGTCAAGTAAGTTAAAGGTATGACTTGATTTCAAAATAAAGTCATAGGCTGGATGTACCAAGCCTAAATCAAGTAACTTAATGGCCTGTGCTTCATAGGTATCAAAGAGATTTAGGAAGACATCTGTATCGATTTCCTCAAAGGCAAATTTAGAGTGTTCATACTCTGGCTCAGTAAAGATATCTCCATAGAGCACGCCATTTCCCCACTCAAGATCATAGACAGATTCTACTTCCTGGATATATGAAGCTAAGCGTTCAAGACCATAGGTAATTTCTGATGTCACAGAATCCACTTCGATACCACCAACTTGTTGGAAGTAAGTAAACTGTGTCACTTCCATACCATCAAGCCAAACTTCCCAGCCGATACCAGCAGCACCCATAGACGGATTCTCCCAGTTATCTTCAACAAAGCGAATGTCATGTTCCAGTGCATCAATTCCTAAGGCAGCCAAACTATCTAAATAGAGTTGTTGGATGTTCTTAGGGCTCGGTTTCATGACAACTTGAAACTGGTGATGTTGAAACAGGCGGTTTGGATTTTCACCATAGCGCCCATCTGCTGGACGACGTGATGGTTGCACATAAGCCGCATGCCAAGGTTCTGGACCATTGGCACGTAAAAAGGTATAAGGTGACATTGTACCAGCACCGACCTCATTATCGTAGGCTTGCATGAGGTTTGCCCCTTGCTCGCTCCAAAAGTTTTGAAGCGTTAGAATAATTTCTTGAAATGATAATTTTTTAGACATTATTTCCTCCATATTATGCGTATTAAAACGAGTTAACGTATGCTTTATGTCACTAGCAATCAGAATACAAAAAAACGTCCTGATGCCTCAACACAAAGTGTGATAACATCAGGACGCCTTATAGACGCGGTTCCACCTGAATTCTTGGTTAGACAACCAAGCGCTCATATTAACTTTAAGCTCCACCGCGCCACCGGATTCATTGCTTTTTTATAGTATACCTTATTTTTGATTGTTTGACAACATAATCACTGATAATCTCGAGCAATATCTTGCTTAATTTTACTAGAAGAGAGATGCCCTCTAGGGAAATACATGACTTTAAGGTTTGGAAAAATATCTTTTAGTTCATCGAACTTGCCACGCCAGTCATCTCCCATGGCAAAAATATCCACATCAAACATATCCACATATAGTGCTTTATCATCCCAGGATTGTTCTGGTACAACTAAATCTACATAGCGAACAGATTCAAGCACGAATTTCCTAGTTTCATAACTCTGATACGCTTTCTTGCCCTTATCAGCATTAAACGCATCAGTAGAAAGCATGACAATCAGTTTAGTGCCAAGATTTCTAGCATTTTTAAGCATATTAATATGACTTTCATGCAAGATATCAAAAGTTCCTGCAACTAATACGGTTTTTTCCTGCATCTGTAGTTTGGTCTCCTCTAATACAAGCGTGTTACACTTTTATAAAATAAGCAAAGTTACGCAATCTCTTAGTCCTATTCTAACAAAATTCACCTGTAATCACAATTAACAAATCAGAAAATAGGCCACCTAGATAGCCTATTTTTACTGATATATTTCTTAACTGATCAAAGTCAGTAGTCAAGTTCATATGACCAATCCTTGTCAGTCTTATTTACCAAATTCTTTATCTACTGCTACTAATGCTGCATGAAAAACTTGATCCATATCATAATATTGATAGTTAGCTAGACGACCACCCATGATAATATTATCGAGTTTTTTAGCCTCTGTCCGGTATTGTTTGAATAGACCTGAATTCCGCTCATTATTTACTGGGTAATAAGCTTCCTTAGTTCGATCCCAATCTTGTGGATACTCACGTGTTAAGATAGATACAGCATCGTCACCCTTTTGGTCAAAATGACGCCACTCCATGACGCGTGTATAAGGTGTTTCGGCATCCGTATAATTGATAACCGCATTACCTTGGGCGTTATCAGTAGGCAACACCTCAGACTCAAAGCGAACGCTACGGTATTCTAGTTCACCAAACTGATAATCAAAGAATTGATCAATCATTCCTGTATAAACAACACGTGGGAATTCTGATAAATAAGTTGCCTTATCATCGAAGAAGTCAGTGTCAAGTTGCACATCGATCAAATCATGCGCTAACATTTTTTCAAAAATTGCCGTATAGCCATCAACTGGTACACCTTGATAACGGTGGTTGAAATAATTGTTATCAAAAGTGAATCGTGTTGGTAAGCGACGGATGATAAAGCTTGGTAACTCAGTAGCCTTACGTCCCCACTGCTTTTCAGTATAACCTTTGATCAATTTTTTATAAATATCTGTACCGATTAAAGAAATTGCTTGTTCTTCCAAGTTTTTGGGACTACCTTTAATACCAGCAGCCTCACGTTGTTCAGCAATTTTAGCTTGCGCTTCTGCAGGTGTCTTAACACCCCACATTTGATAAAACGTATTCATGTTGAAGGGTAGATTATAGAGATCCCCCTTGTAATTTGCAACAACTTGATTAATATAGTTGTTAAACTCTGTAAATTGGTTAACATAATCCCAAACAGGTTTGTTATCTGTGTGAAAAATATGTGCGCCATAATCATGTACATTGATCCCATTTTCTTTATGGGTATGCATGTTACCACCGAAATGAGGTCGACGTTCAATAATTAAACTGCGTTTCCCTCTGGCTGCTGCTTCATGTGCAAATATTGCCCCAAATGGGCCAGCACCAACAATAAGATAGTCATAATTTTTTGTATTGTGTTTCATAATTCTCCCCTCACCCTAACAATATACTTTTTTATACTTAAAATTTACCATACTATTGCTTACAAAAGGTAAATCAAAGTAAACGTAAGTCTATATTTTTAAACGCTACTTGACCTTTTCCTGTGATATACGGCCCATAAGTAACATACTCACTGGTAAAGACTAATTCCTTTTCAATATGCTTCCACTTATTTGACGTCAGGTTTTCAAAATTCATTGAAAAATAACGTTGCTCACCTGTAAATAACTCTATATCGCTAGCTGATTCTGACAAAATAAAGAAATCATCATCTCGACCAAAGGTAAACACATCCTCAACTTTAACTTGAATAGATAATAAATATTTTTGACCAATATCAACTTTTAATTTCCCTGCTTTATAAAAGTAGGGGAAGTTAATTGGGTTTAGACTCCCATAACTAAGTATATGATTTTCGCCATAAACAAATTCATTTGGTAAAAAATCTGGCGCCTTGTTAAGGCCATCAGAAAACAGCAGATTATAATTTGTTAATGGTTGATTTGGAAAATTTAAGCGCATTTCAATTCCATCTTGTCTTATTTTTTTCGAATCAAATAGTGAAAACTGGGTCAACTTCCCTTGTTTATCGTAGAAGTTAATCCTATCCCTTGCAAATTTCCAGCTATGAAGACCAACCGATTTCTCCGTGTTTTTCAAAGTACCATCAATACAAAAACTAATATTAGGATACCATCTTTGCGTGCCATCACTATTTCCAGCACTAAAAGTATAGGTACTTAATATCTGCCAAATTTGTTGATGCGTAAAACTACTTATTCTGTCATTCAAATTAATACTTCCTCACTACAAATTTATTTTTTCGTAGCTGTTGCAACAGCTTTATCAGCTGTTATACCTTTAGCAACGACATGCCACTTATACTGATTGCCCGTCTTAATGATTTTATAAATTTGTGTACTTTTATTCTTGCTACCTATAGTATTAATAACAATTATGCCATTTTCTGTATTTTGTGATAAAACTTCGTAATTTCTAGCACTATCAAGTGTAAATTTATTCCCCTTAACGGATAAATGTTTCCAATTCCATGCCGCATTTACGCTGTACTCACCATCCGGCAATACAGCAGATGAACTAGGCTTATTGCCTTTTAAGAAATAGCCACCTACTATACCAACTACAAGCGCGATAACAACGACGACGATGACACCTAATTTTTTATTCATTTTTTTCCCTTATTATATTAACTTGCA
>wild_sample_2__coassemble_179_pt1 | contig 160575 bp, 159 predicted proteins | sample wild_sample_2__metabat2_low_PE_002 | metagenome-assembled genome bin wild_sample_2 | reverse complement strand
TGTCTGGGCCGTGTCTCAGTCCCAATGTGGCCGATCACCCTCTCAGGTCGGCTATGTATCATCGCCTTGGTAGTCCATTACACTACCAACTAGCTAATACAACGCGGGTCCATCTCCTAGTGTACCAATTGGTACTTTCAAATCCTTAACATGTGTTAAGCATTGTTATGCGGTATTAGCTATCGTTTCCAATAGTTGTCCCCCGCTAAGAGGTAGGTTACCCACGCGTTACTCACCCGTTCGCTACTCTTCATTCTGATACAAGTACCAGAAATCATCGTTCAACTTGCATGTATTAGGCACGCCGCCAGCGTTCGTCCTGAGCCAGGATCAAACTCTCATTTAAATGAGATGATATAAATATCATCTAGCTTTTGTTTTTTTGTCCGTTAATTTCTTAACGATTTATTGTCGAATTGACAGTTTGTTATCTATTGCTAAATAACAAGCCTGCACTTGGTTATTATTCTGTATTATTCAGTTTTCAAAGGTCTATTTTGTTTAAGTTGTTCTTACGAGACAACTACTTAATTCTACCAGAAGTTTTTGTTGTTGTCAACTACTTTCGAAAAGTTTTTTTATTTTCTTTTCAATCGTTCGCTTCCGGCGTTTTTTAGTACTTTATTATCTTATCAAATACTGACTTAACTGTCAACACCTTTTTTACTTTTTTTACGACTTTTATTTCTTGCTGATTTTATTTCTGAAGGTAATAAACTAAAAACCCCTTATAGTATAAGGAGTTTCATCATTCTTTACTGTCTAGAAAAATAGTTGGTTAGTTCAGAATAGTTTAGCATTTTTTTGTCAAATCATATCTAATAGACATAGAACTTATTTTTTTATTATCTTTTGCTTATATATTTAACAAAAAAAGAACGTAGGGAACATACATTCTTTTTTTATAAACCTTATACAAGTAAGTTATATAAACTGGCTTGTCCTTTTAAATCTATAAATCCTGGATCAAAATCAGCAATACGTTGTTTGAGTTGTGCTTGATCAGCCTTATCTGCAAGGACAACACCGATCAAGACAGGACCACTACCTTTGTTTGCTCTTTTGATATATTCAAAACGTGTAATATCATCGTTTGGACCTAAAATATCATTTACAAATTCTCGCAAGGCACCCGGTCTTTGGGGGAAATTGATGACAAAATAATGTTTTAGGCCTTCATATATCAGACTTTTTTCTTCTATTTCTTGCATCCGATTAATATCATTGTTTCCACCTGAAATAATACAGACAACCGTTTGGCCTACTATCTCATCTGCTACAAGATTTAGTGCTGCCACGCTTGCTGCTCCCGCTGGTTCAACAACCATGCCTTGTTTGGAATAGAGGTCTAAAATCGTACTTGAAATAAGGCCTTCATCTACATTTATCAGGTCATCTATGTTTTCCTCAGCAATTTGATAGGTCAAATGACCTACTTTTTGCACAGCAATGCCATCAGCAAATTTGTCTACCGTTGTGAGCTTAATCGGTCCCTTATTATCAAAAGCAGCTTGCATAGACCGAGCACCTGTCGCTTCGACGCCAATCACTTTTGTACTTGGGCTGATATGTTTTGCATAGAGTGATACACCTGAAATCAATCCACCACCACCTACTGCTGCAAATAGTTTATCAATTTTGATCCCTGTTTGTTCTGCCTTATCAAATATTTCTACAGCCACAGTCCCTTGGCCTGCAATAACATCCGGATTATCAAAGGGATCGATAAATGTTTTGGCTTCACGATCAGCGAAATCCCTAGCGGCTGCAGCAGATTCATCAAAGGTATCGCCAACTAACGCAATCTCTGCATAATCACCACCAAAGAATTTAACCTGGGTGATCTTTTGCTGGGGTGTGGTTGTTGGCATAAAAATCGTCGCTTTAATGTTTAATTCATGACAGGTATAAGCGACTCCCTGCGCATGATTTCCTGCACTCGCACAAACAACGCCACCGCTTAATTGTTCAGCGGATAAATTATGGATTGCATAATAAGCGCCACGTAGTTTAAACGACCGTACTTTTTGAACATTTTCTTGCTTAAGATAAATATTCGCCTTATATTTGTCTGATAAGTAGCTATCTCGTAGCATTGGCGTTTGGATGGCAACATCTGTTAACACAGTATTTGCCTTTTCTATATCTTTGTAGCTTACCATATTCATCAATTCCTTCATTTTTTGAAAATCGAAAAGAAAGCCGAGCTTAGCCCAACTTTCTACCCGATCACCCCCGACTTATATGCAGGATTAGTTATAAATTTTGAATGCTGCATCATCATTTGCTTGAGTAAATGGCATTGCTTTACGTAATTCAGCACCAACTTTTTCAATTTCAAGATCAGCTGCTGCAGCTCGGAAAGCCTTCATCTTAGGATTACCAGCTTTATAATCCTCTACAAAGTCTTTAGCAAAATTACCATTTTGAATATCAGCTAATACTTTTTTCATGTTTGCTTTTACTTCAGCAGTAATGATTTGTGGTCCTGCGATATAGTCACCATATTCAGCAGTATTTGAGATTGATTGACGCATTTTTTTGAAGCCACCCTCATATAAGAGGTCAACAATCAGTTTTAGCTCATGAAGTACTTCAAAATAAGCTAATTCAGGTGCATATCCCGCCTCAGTCAATGTTTCAAATCCAGCTTCGATAAGTGCAGTTGTGCCACCACATAATACAGCTTGCTCACCAAATAAATCTTCTTCTGTTTCTTCTTTAAATGTTGTTTCAAGCATACCAACACGGGCAGATCCAGCAGCACGACCCCAGTCCATCGCGATATCACGCGCATTACCAGTAGCGTCTTGGTAGATAGCAAACAAAGCTGGTACGCCAAATCCTTCAGTATAAGTACGACGAACTAAATGGCCTGGTCCTTTAGGTGCAAGCATAAATACATCAACTGTTTCTGGTGCTTTGATATAACCAAAATGGATATTAAAACCATGTCCAAAACCAATGGCAACGCCATCTTTAAGATTTGGTGCAACTTCTGACGCATATAAATCAGCTTGAATTTCATCAGGCGCTAAAATCATGATAATATCTGATTTTGCAACTGCCTCTGCAACTGGATAAACGTCAAAGCCATCTGCTTTTGCAGCGTCGAAAGATTTACCAGCACGAACCCCAATAATCACATTCTCGCCAGAATCACGCAAGTTTTGTGCATGTGCATGACCTTGTGAGCCGTATCCGATAACGGAAATTTGTTTGCCAGCGAGTGCTGGTGTTTTTACATCATTTTCATAATACATTGTAACTGCCATTGTCTAATATTCTCCTCTAAGATGTGTTAAGGTTATAACGTTTATACTATCTATCCTTGTTGCTAATCGATAACTTGTTACACCTAATTTTTTATAATATACTACAATTTTACGACTTTTCTGACAACTTGTCAAGACTAAAATATGGAATTATCTCATTTTTCAAATAATGATCAGTCTCGAGTAAATCCTGTCACACCAGTTCTGGCAATATTTTTTATACCATATGGTTTAATGACACGTAAAAGCGCTTCGATTTTATCATAGCCGCCTGTCAGTTGGATGGTCACCGTCTTAGGTGCCACATCGACAATACTGGCACGAAATGGTTGAATCATAGCGAATAATTCAGCCCGAATTGTTGCCGGCGCCGACACTTTGACAAGTAACACTTCTCGTTCAATATGTGGGACATCTGTGATATCCCTCACCCGTAACACATCAACTTGTCTGTTTAATTGCTTAATGATTTGTTCTACTTCATCCATGTTCTCAACATCGATAATCACTGTGATACGAGAAATATGAGGTGCTTCTGCATGGCCTACAGAAATGCTTTCAATGTTGACTTGACGTCTTGATAAAACACCCGTAAACCGATTTAGAACACCTGTCGAGTTATTAAGTTTTGCTGTTAACATTCTACGCATTGAATTTCACCCCCAACATTTCATCATTATGCCAACCTGCTGGCACCATCGGATAAACTTGTTCCGTTTGAGAAATACCTACTTCTAACACCATAGGCACATTTTCAGTAATGACTTTCAGATCGTCTGAAATTGTTTGTGGATCCAAGAATTTATCATGTTTCAAGCCATAGGCTGCAGCTAGCAACTGAAAATCAGGTTCCGAGTCAAAAACAGATTGACTGCGACGTTCTTCATAGAAGCTTTCTTGCCATTGTCTCACCATACCAAGAGAGTGGTTGTTAAATAGGATCACTTTAATGGCGATACCATAACCATTCAAAATGGCAAGCTCTTGATTTGTCATTTGAAAGCCCCCATCACCGACAAAGACAATCACATTTTTATCTGGATTCGCTAGTTTAGCGCCTATTGCAGCAGGAATACCGAATCCCATCGTGCCAAGACCACCACTCGTAACAAGTTGTCGACTATTTTTATAGGGATACCACTGGGCAGCCCACATCTGATGCTGACCAACGTCAGTCACAATAATGGCCTCTCCATCCGTAATTTCACCAATCAGTTTAATCACTTCTTGCGGTTTATTGACGCCCGCCTCAGCTTCAAAACTATAAGGGGCTCTCTTTGCATTGTCTTGAACTTCTGCCAGCCATTTGCCATAGTTAGTCTCTGGTGGTGTGACGTCAAGTAAAATTTCTAATGCACGTTTTGCATCGCCGACAACTGGTAAATCCGTTTTGACGATTTTGCCAATTTCTGCCGGATCAATATCAATATGAGCAACGGTTGCATTTTTTAAAAAAAGATCTGGCTTAGAAGCTAGTCTATCATCAAAACGACTCCCAATATTGATCAAATAGTCTGTCTCGGCAAGTGCCATATTGGCCGCATAAGACCCATGCATACCACCCATGCCAAGGAATAAAGGGTTGTCAACTGGCATCGCGCCCAGCCCTAGTAGACTAGAGACCACCGGAATTTGATGCTTTTCTGCAAATGCAACAAATTCAGCCTGTGCATTGGCATAGTTAACGCCGCCACCGACCAAAATAAGCGGGCGTTTTTTCTTACCTAGAACACCAACTATTTTTTTGAGCTGCATAGCATTCGGTTCAACTGTCGGTTGATAAGATGGTAAAACAAGCCTTGTGTCATTAATAACTGTCACTTCTTTAGCAGATATATCCTTGGGTAGGTCAATGACGACTGGACCTGGACGACCTGTTGTCGCGATATGAACCGCTTCTGTGATGATACGAGGAATATCCTCCGTTTCTCGAATCTGATAATTATATTTGGTAATTGGCATTGTAATACCGATGATATCAGCCTCTTGAAAGGCATCTTTCCCAATCCCTTTTGTTGCGACCTGTCCCGTAAAAACAAGCATGGGAACTGAGTCAGCATTTGCATCCGCAATCCCTGTAACCGCATTTGTCGCACCAGGACCTGATGTCACAAGTGCAACACCTAGTTTACCTGATGACTTAGCATAGCCTTCTGCTTCATGCGTCGCACCTTGTTCATGGCGCGCAAGTATATGTTGTATCCCATCATAATCATAAAGTGCATCATAAAGTGGTAGCACTGCTCCTCCGGGATAACCGAAAATCGTATCGACACCAAGTGATTTAAGAGTGTCTAATACGAGTTGCGACCCACTCCTTGGTTTATCTAGTTTTATTTTTTTCAATCTATTTCTCCTTTACAGCATTTTCACATCCCAAAAAATCTGAAAATTACGAATTGCAAATCATGTTTAGATTTTAACACGTTTAGTCTATTATTTCAACTAAGTCTGCTATAATAAACTCATGAAGACTTTAGCAATTATCGTGCCTTGTTTTAATGAAGCAGCTGTTTTAGATACCTTTATCAAAACAGTCAATCAAAAAACTGAACAACTGGCTTTAATCAAAAAATTTGTACTCGTTAATGATGGCTCATCTGACGACACCTTAGCCATTATAAAATCTCTATCTGAGACATTCCCTAATATTTTTTACCTCTCTTTCTCAAGAAACTTTGGAAAAGAGGCTGCCATATTAGCAGGATTAGCGGCATGTGATGCTGACTTTTTTACAATCATGGACGCTGATTTACAAGACCCTCCTGAATTATTAGTCGAGATGTATGCCACCATGCTAGCTAACCAGTATGATGTTGTTGGCTGCCGTAGAGTTTCTAGAAAAGGGGAACCAGTTGTCAGAAGCATGTTATCAAAGGCGTTTTACTGGCTGATAAACCGACTGTCTCATACCGATATCCCCAGCGGCGTTCGAGATTTCCGGCTAATGACGAAACAGGTTGTTAAAGAAGTGATCACGCTACCTGAGTATAATCGTTTTTCTAAAGGCTTATTTGCTTGGATTGGCTTTAAGACAACCTATCTGCCTTACGATAATGTCCAACGACAAGCAGGAAAAAGCTCGTGGCGGTTTTGGCAGTTAATCGGCTATGCGATCGACGGCATCATCAACTTTTCAGATGCACCACTAAATTTTGCGACCTTAACCGGATTTGTCTCTTTTATCATTTCACTTATACTAGCTTGTTTCTATACAGCAAAAACACTCATATTTGGTGATCCTGTACAAGGGTTTCCGACTTTAATCATCTTACTTTTGTTAATCGGTGGCGTGCAACTTTTTTCACTGGGTATTATCGGTAAATATATCGGTAAAATATTTATGGAAACAAAGCGCAGACCGGTTTATATTATAAAAGAAAAAAAGCTCGACTAGATCGTGCTTTTTTTATAGTGTTTAGAAATCTGTGATACAACCATGAGCAGCATCATCTGTAAGCTTAGCAAATTTAGCCAGAACACCACGTGTCGCCTTAGGTTCAGGCAACTGATAAGCCGCACGACGTTTTGCCAATTCTTCATCAGAGACTTTGAGATTGATGGTATTATTAATGGCATCAATTTCGATAATATCATCGTCTTCCACAAGTCCGATCACACCACCTTTAACAGCTTCAGGAACGATATGTCCTACAACAAACCCATGCGTCCCACCTGAGAATCTGCCATCTGTAATCAAGGCGACCGTTTTGCCTAGTCCCGCGCCAATTAAGGCCGACGTTGGTTTAAGCATCTCTGGCATACCAGGTGCACCAACTGGACCGATATTTTTGATGACAGCGACATCACCTGCATGTAGCAGGCCAGTTTCTATACCTTCAATGAAGTGTTGCTCACCATTAAATACACGCGCAGTACCAGTAAACTGCTCGCCTTCTTTACCAGATATTTTCGCAACCGACCCACCAGAAGCGAGGTTACCATATAGAATTTGCAGATGCCCTGTTTTCTTGATTGGTTTATCAAAAGGTCTGATAACATCTTGTTTATCAAAATTAAGTGTCACAGCATTTTCAATATTTTCAGCCAATGTTTTACCTGTTACAGTCAGACGATCACCATGGATACGGCCTTCTTTAAGGAGAAACTTGAGGAGGGCAGGAAGGCCACCAATACGGTGGAAATCTTCTTGCATATATTTACCAGATGGTTTGAAATCACCAATTACCGGTGTTTTATCTGAAATTGCTTGGAAATCATCCTGTGTTAGATCGACACCAACTGTCCGGGCCATGGCAATCAAATGTAAGACTGCATTTGTTGAGCCGCCAAGGACCATCACCACTGTAATCGCATCTTCAAAGGCTTCACGTGTCAAAATATCACTGGGCTTGATGTCACGCGCAAGCAGTACCTTCATATATTCGCCTACTGCTGCCGCTTCGCGCTGCTTATCGTCTGATTTAGCAGGGTTAGTAGATGAGAATGGCAGAGTCATACCGAGTGTCTCGATAGCTGCTGCCATCGTATTCGCTGTGTACATGCCGCCACAGGCACCTTGTCCTGGAATAGCATTTGCAATCACACCGTGGTAGTCTTCATCAGAAATATTTCCTGTTAATTTCTCACCCAAGGCCTCAAAGGCTGAGACAATATTAAGCGACTCGCCATTGTACTCGCCATGCTCGATCGTCCCACCATAAACCATAATTGAGGGGCGATTGAGTCTCGCCATCCCCATGATTGTACCTGGCATGTTTTTGTCACATCCGGGAATACCGACGATACCGTCATAGTATTCACCACCTGCGTTGGTCTCGATCGAATCGGCAATGACCTCACGAGATACAAGAGAATAGCGCATACCATCCGTGCCATTTGCAATACCATCTGACACACCAATCGTGTGAAACTGTAACCCAATTAAGTCTCCCGTCGCATCCACTGACGCTTTGACTTTTTGGCCAAGCTGATTCAAGTGCATGTTACAAGGATTACCATCCCAGTCCATCGAGACAACACCGACTTGTGCTTTATCAAAGTCTTCATCTTTAAAGCCGATACCATAGAACATGGCCTGCGTTGCTGGCTGTGTCGGATCTTGTGTGAGTGTTTTAGAATATTTGTTCAGCTCAACTTCTGTTGTTGTGCCATTGTAAGTAAATTTCATAAGTCCCTTTCCTGATTGAGAAGTCGTGTATCTGGTTTAACCTTGAGTAAATTAAGTATGATTAGGCGCCATTACTGGCATTATCTCAGATTAATCTACTGCTTGCTAAATAAAGCTATACTGTCTATTTTAACATTTTTAAAACTTTCGTCAAGGAATTATCTGAAAATTTCGTCAACTAAATCTTAGAGATAATCCGCCCAATAAAATCTAGTCATTTGGGATCCTTAGCTAACAGCTCTAGCTTATTTCAGGAAACAGTAACTTAATCAAACTTTCTGTCACACGACGAGATTTTCCTACTGCTGGAAATAAGTGCATTTGCATCATGGGATTTTGATTGGCCTCGATCACATAGTAGTCACTTGCTTTGGCCGCATCAGCGATGATGATATCGACCCCAGTAACTGTCACATCTAAGGCTTGTGCAACCTTGACCGCGATGGTCTTATAAAATGTCGCGACCTCATCTGTTCTATCTATCGAATCTCCACCAGTTGACACATTTGAATTTTCTCTTAAAAACACGCAGACGCCAGCTTCTGGAATGGATGACGCAGTGAATCCTTGCAAACTTAAGGTTAGCGACTCAACCTCACCGATTTTTATTTTCTCTAATGGTGTTCTATGATGCTCACCACGTCTTATATCCCTATTTTTAAGCGCGACAAGCGCTTTTATCGTCTTAATACCATCCCCAATCACATTGGCAGGGAAACGCTCTAAAACAGCTAATACAGCATCATCCTGTACGTAGAAACGATACTCTGTACCATGTGCATAGGTCTCGACAATAATGGCTTCATCATTTTCAAAAGCTATTTTTACTGCTTGCTCATAGTCAGCTTGTGTTGTGGTCTCCTTAAAGATTGTAATTCCAATGCCATAATTTGTCGACTTTGGTTTGACCACAAACTCCGCTGGTAATTTGTCAAAATGCTGAAAGGCATCCTCAATTTGATGGAACTCATAACCAAAAGGCACTTGAATACCTGCTGTTTTCAAGATGTCTTTAGTCACAATCTTATTTTCCATCAGGGCATGAGACAAGGCACTATCTAATCGTGTAATATTACCAGCTTTAATGAATTCGACATGATCGCCATAAATCAACTTGATGATCTGTTCTGTTTCATCAAGCACTTGAAAGCCAATCCCATTTTTGATGGCATCTGAAATCATGTTCTGTGTCGACAATTCTAAATTTTCATACCCCGGTAATTGAAAGTCATTATCTGGTGCAGCTACGTCTTCTATGACGACATGTTGACGACTCATCACCGCGAGTATAGCCGATAACTCTCTGTCAGTTTGATAGGTTATTATTACAGTATCACCTTCAACTTGCCAGTAAGCATTATCGACTAGTTCACCCGATACCTTAACTATCTTTTTCATTTGCAAACATCTCCGAAATTTCTGATAAACTTTTTCCAGCCTCAAATAACCTCAAGCTTTTTTGAGCTGGATTTTCTCCTGTTTTAATCCGTTGGTAAAGCGGGGCCAAATAACATGCCTCACCAAATCCTCGTTTTTCAAGCCCCCTTGATGCTAAGGCCAATAACTCACCGCTAAAGGCAAGCATGTCAGCTAAAGCATCCGGATCTAATTCTCGAGCTGAAAAACGCCGACGTAATAGCTGATAATCACGACCATAATCTTCATAGAAGATATGATCTGACAATAAATCAGTCAATGCAGTTAACTCACACATCAAGCCTAAATGAAAGGCTGCTACACTAAAGGTATCTGCCAGAGGCTGCGCACAGCTGCTCCGAAACTCAACTGTCCCTCTGGTAGTCAAATCTTGATACTGATAGCTTCTATGGGCCTTAAAATCATGTGGACTAGGTGTTAAGACGGCATCTCCACCAAGCAAATCAAAGGCAGGGATTTCATCATGATTAAAATAGTCATACGTCTGAATCGGCTCAAAATAATAAGTCTCATCTGATACCGCTGTCGTAAATAAAACGGTTTTATTTAAGTAATCAAGGAAATCTTCCTGATCTGAAAATGGTTTTGGAAATACGCCGACGTTTTCAGGAAATATACCATGCATGGATGACTCCCAGAACACATCTCTAGAAATTAAGGTATCAAGCTGTGCATGCCAGAGATAAGAATTGGCAAACAACCAGGCTTTAACAGGTTCTATGGCATTAAATGCATTAATCGTCGTGATCATATTTTCAGCTGTTACATCTAATTGAATTTGACTCCCTTGGATAAAGGCACCAAACTGATAATGCTTATCTGTTTGCGTCTCACCGCTATCACCCAATTTTAAGTAGGCCATCAACATTTCATAACGCTGACTAGCCACCGGTCGATTGTCATTCTTATCCCAGAAGGGATTTACACCCATACCTGTAAGCAGATGGTGATGCCTCCTTAAAAATGGTTGAATAACAGCCATGTAACTGGTGAATCGCTCGTCAACTTCAGAAATAGTGAGTGCTTTATCAAAAGCAAACTCAAGAGTATTATAGCCAACTTCAAAAAGGATTCTGTCCTCATTTTCATCTGAAACAAGCTGAATAGCCTGCCCATTATTATCCGTCTTCTCGATTGAAAGAGGTAGTTTATCAACAAGTTCACTGAATAAGGAAAAGACAACCTGAAAATCTACTGCTGTTTCTGATAAATGAACAATTGGAAATTCTAATTCGATACCGACAAATAGCTCAGTTGACTGCTTTAAATTTGAAAAATAACGCTCACGTAACAGTTCTCGTGCAATATCCACTCTTTTATTCCTCCATCACCTGACCATTAATATACAAAATAAGCTACCCCCTACTGATGGTACCTCCCTAAAATAAGTAAATCAGCTCAATCTTAGGGTTTACACTTTTTATCTCAATCATAAAAAACTTAACATATTATTATTTTGTATTCTTATTCTAACATATATTACTAGACTTAATCTTAGAAATCAGCATATCCTCTGCTTTTTTTTCAATATTCTAAACATCTTAGTAATCATTAAGGTCATAATCGTCAGCTTATCTTCTGAAACAAGAACAATTCATATCATATAACGACAAAAAAGCATGTAAGCAAACTTACACACCTCAAACATAAGCAGGTCTTTGACACCATAGCCAAACCCCACTATTTCCTTGTAAAATAAAAACCACTTATCCAATGAATCGGATAAGCGGCCTAGTTAAAATACTAGACAGTAAGAGCTAGACTAAGTGCAAGCACCACCATCATAACACTCCACAAAAATTGATGAAGACTATCGGGTCATGATTAAACATCAGGTTTCTTGATAAAACAAGTCTATCAAGAAATCTAACTAAACATGCCCCTTACTGCTTTATTTATGTTTGCTGAAATTAATTATTAAACGAGTTCAATAATTGCCATCGCTGCAGCATCGCCACGGCGTGGTTCAGTTTTAAGGATACGTGTATATCCACCATTACGGCCTTCATAACGTTTAGCAATATCGCCAAATAGTTTTTGAAGTGCAGTTGGAAAAGTTTCAGTTTCTTCGTTGAAATCTTTTTCAGCGATTTCATTACGCACATAAGCAGCAGCTTGACGACGTGCATGAAGATCGCCACGTTTTCCGAGTGTGATCATTTTTTCAACAGTTTTACGAACTTCTTTAGCGCGAGCTTCAGTTGTTACGATATATTCGTTGATAAGCAAGTCAGTCGTCAAATCGCGAAGCATAGCTTTACGTTGATCAGATGTACGTCCAAGTTTACGGTAACCCATGATTTCCTCCTATTAGATTTTAATTAGTCTTTCTTAAGTGATAAACCGAGGCTGTCAAGTTTGTCCTTGACTTCTACCAATGATTTACGACCCAAGTTTTTAACTTTAAGCATTTCTGGTTCACTCATATCAGCAAGATCAGCAACAGTATTAATACCGGCACGTTTCAAACAGTTATAAGAACGAACAGAAAGATCAAGTTCCTCGATGACTTTATCCAAAGCACGCTCTGGTTTTACTTCGTTTTTATCAACCAATGTATCAGCAGTTTGAGCTACTTCAGACAGATTAACAAAAAGACTTAAATGGTCAGTCAAGATTTTTGCAGATAATGACAAGGCATCTTCTGCAGAGATTGTGCCGTTAGTAAAGATTTCCAATGACAATTTGTCAAAGTTGTCTTTTTCACCAACACGTGCTGGTTCAACTTGATAGTTAACTTTGTTAACTGGTGTATAAGATGAATCTACAGCAATTGTCCCGATTGGGGCATCAGATTGTTTATTTTCTTCTGCAAGAACATAACCACGACCTGATTTTACAGTCATGCGGGCGTTCACTGAGTGACCTTCTGCAAGTGTAAATAGGTAATGATCTTTATTAACAATCTCAATATCACTATCAGTAAGGATGTCTCCAGCTGTTATGACTGCAGGTCCAGTTACATCAAGTTCAATAATTTTTTCCGTTTCAACATATGATTTGATTGCAAGTCCCTTAATGGCAAGAATTACTTGAATCACATCTTCATGCACGCCTGGAATGGTTGTGAACTCATGGAGTACACCATCAATTTGGATGCTTGTAACAGCAGCCCCAGGAAGTGACGAAAGAAGAATACGACGCAATGAGTTACCAAGGGTTGTACCATAACCACGTTCAAGCGGTTCTATGACAAATTTACCATAGACATTTTCTTCATCAAATTTTGTAATTTTTGGTTTTTCAAACTCAATCATGCGTATATCCTTTCAGTGCAAAGTGTTTAGAGTAGCAACAAGCACTCTAGAAATTATACACGACGACGTTTTGGAGGACGAGCACCATTATGGGGTACTGGTGTCACATCGCTGATTGCTGTAACGTTAAGACCTGCGGCTGCAAGAGCACGGATGGCAGATTCACGACCTGGTCCAGGACCTTTAACAGTAACAGCAACAGTTTTCAAACCATGTTCTTGAGCAGACTTAGCAGCAGCTTCAGATGCCATTTGAGCAGCGAAAGGAGTCGATTTTTTAGACCCTTTGAACCCAAGGGCACCAGCTGATGACCAAGCAAGCGCGTTACCATGAACGTCTGTAATCATCACAATAGTGTTATTGAAAGTTGCATGAATGTGGACAACACCAGATTCAATATTTTTCTTGACACGACGTTTACGAGTAGGTTTAGCCAATGTTAATCTCCTTTCTTATTTTTTCTTGCCTGCGATAGATTTAGCAGGGCCTTTGCGTGTACGTGCGTTGTTCTTCGTGTTTTGACCACGAGTAGGCAATCCGCGACGATGACGCATGCCACGATAGCTACCGATTTCCATGAGACGTTTGATGTTTAAGTTAACTTCACGACGAAGGTCACCTTCGACTTTAAGTCCATCAACCTCACGACGGATAGCATCTTCTTGGTCAGTTGTAAGATCTTTAACGCGAATATTTTCAGCAACCTCAGCGGCAGCGAGAACTTTTTGCGCAGTTTTGAGACCGATTCCGTAAACGTAAGTAAGTGAAATTACTACTTGTTTATCGTTTGGAATATCAACTCCAGCAATACGAGCCATTCTTTATGTTTCCTTTCTATCCCTGACGTTGTTTGTGTTTTGGATTGGCAGGACAAATTACCATAACACGACCATTACGGCGAACAACTTTACAGTATTCGCACATTGGTTTTACCGATGGTCTTACTTTCATTATGTATACCTCCTATAAAAATGTTTGGACTACTTAAAGCGGTATGTAATACGTCCACGAGTCAAATCATAAGGCGACATCTCAACAGTAACACGGTCACCAGTTAAGATGCGGATATAATTCTTTCGCATTTTACCTGAAATAGTCGCTAATATTTTGTGTCCATTTTCAAGCTCAACTGTGAACATCGCATTAGGCATTGTGTCAATCACTTTGCCTTCAATTTCGATTACGTCATCTTTTGCCACGTCAACTTACCTCCTCTTTAAATTTGTCCATTTTTGATAAATATCTAAAAGTCGGACTAGGATATTATACCATACTAGTCCGACTTTTACAAGTTAATTACATATTTTTTTACTTAAGGATTCAAATCTTCGTTTTAACCAAGTATTGACTTGATTGCCTCTGAAACGAGTTTGATATCTTGTTGCCCATCAACTGATTTAACCAAGCCTTTTGCACTGTAATGTTCTAGGATTGGCGCACCTTGTTTAATGTTAATATCTAAGCGATTTTTAACAGTCTCAGGTTTATCATCTTCACGTTGATAGAAGTCATGTCCGCCACATTTATCACATGTATCAGCAACTTTTGTCGGGTTAAAGAGTTTATGGTAAGTTGCACCACATGTACGGCAAATGAATCGACCAGATAAGCGATCTACTAAGATGTCAGGATTAACCTCGATATCAATCACAGCATCTAGCTTAATCCCTAAGTCAACAAGCATTGCATCAAGCGCGATTGCTTGCTCTATCGTACGTGGAAAACCATCTAGTAGAAAGCCCGATTTTTGAATGTCATCCTGAGCCAGACGTTCTTTGACAATACCATTTGTCACATCATCAGGAACGAGCTCACCTTTGTCTATGAAAGATTTAGCTAATTTTCCCATCTCAGTTTCATTTTTCATCGCTGCACGAAACATATCTCCAGTTGAAATATGTTGTACACCATATGTTTCGACAATCGTTTCTGCTTGTGTTCCCTTACCAGCACCTGGTAAGCCCATAATTAGTAGGTTCATCTAGTCTCCAATTTATTTGATTTTTATCTACAATCTCTATTCTAACGTTTTCAAGAGACTTTGACAATGTTTACCCGCTTATTCCTAAAAATAAAAAAACTGGTCTTTCAACCAGATTCTCTATTATAGTTTATTGATAGGATCATCCATAAACCCTTTGTATTGACGTTTTAGCATATAGCCTTCTAATTGCTTAGCACCTTGAATCGCAGTTGATATCAAGATAAGTAAACTGGTACCACCAAGTGCTACCATCTTTGGCAAGCCAAAGAGATTAGTTGCAACGATCGGGATGATAGAGATTGCACCTAAGAATAGGGCACCAACCGTAGATAAACGTATGAGTAAGCGTGAAATATATTTTTCAGTTCCTTTTCCAGGACGAACTGAAGGAATATAAGACCCTTGCTTTTGAAGATTTTCTGACATTTTTTCAGGATTAACTTGAACGAATGCGTAGAAGAAAGTGAACAGACCAATCAATACAGCATAGAATAACATACCTGTCCAGGTATTATAATCTAGCGCATTCTTGATCGTTTCTACCCAACCAATATTTTTGTTTGAACGTTGGAAAAGCTGTAGAAGTGTTTGAGGGGCTGTCGATATCGAACTTGCAAAAATGACTGGAATCACACCTGCAGGATTGACCCGCAAGGGCAAGTAAGAACTCGTTGGCGCACCTTGAACAAGCTTGGTATATTGAATTGGAATTTTTCGTTCAGCTTGTTGAATATAGGTCGTGATATAGATGATAGCAGCCATCGCAATCAAAAGAATGATGACAAAGATAACTGATCCCATCATTTCTCCAGGACGTATATTGACAAATTTATCTTGATAAACTTGACTAATCGCACCAGGTATAGATGCGATAATACCAGCAAAGATAATAACTGAAACCCCTTGGCCAAATCCTTTATCCGTAATCTGCTCACCAAGCCACACAACAATCATTGATCCCGTTGTCAGAATTGCACCTATAAATAGGTAAGTCTGCCAAGTTGGATTATTGACGATGTTTTGGGCACTCATTGCTTGGAAACCTGCTGTAATCCCAACGGACTGAAGCATAGCCAAAACAAGTGAGATATACCGTGTTGCTTGATTCAGTTTACGGCGACCAATTTCACCTTGTTTGCCCCATTCGACAAACTTAGGTAAAATATCCATTTGTAAAAGTTGGACGATGATGGATGCTGTGATATAAGGTGATACCCCCATAGCAAAGACTGAAAAGCTTTGCATGGCATTTCCTGATACCATATTTAGCATCGATAGAAAGGGTAAATCACTTAGTGCATTTAAATTATTGACGTTTATTCCAGGTACAGTAATATGTGCACCTAAGCGGAAAACGAACAGTATAGCAAGTGTAAACAAGATACGAGCACGAACCTCTTTTACCTTGAATGCTTGAACTAAGAGTTTAAAAAACATAGAACTCCTTTAATAGATTGTTTATATAGTAAAATATATAGTATTTTAAGCGACTTATAGTCCTTTACGGTACTATAATTTTGCTAATATTCAATGAAGAACGAAAAGCAGTAAAAGTCTGCAGGTTTCCCCAACAGACTAATATCAACTTTTACGCTTCAGGAGTTACAATAGAACCACCGTTAGCTTCAATAGCAGCTTTTGCAGAAGCAGAAACTTTAGCTACATCAACTTTAAGGTTTTTAACTGTAAGTTCACCATTGCCAAGTACTTTAACACCAGATTTAACATCTTTGATGATTTTAGCAGCAACAAGTGTTAATGCAGTTACTTCAGCACCATCTTCAAGACGGTTTAAAGTATCAAGGTTTACAATCGCATAATCTTTACGGTTAACGTTTAAGAAACCACGTTTAGGCATACGACGGAATAAAGGTGTTTGACCACCTTCAAAACCAAGACGAACGCCGCCGCCTGAACGAGATTTTTGACCTTTTTGACCACGACCAGATGTTTTACCGTTACCTGATGATGTACCACGACCAACACGATTGCGAACTTTACGGCTACCTTCAGCAGCTTTTAATTCATTTAATTTCATTGTAATTTCTCCTATTAATGGGTCTCTAAAAGAGAACCCCGACTAAACGCCAAGACACTTTCGCGGGAAAACGCGGAAGTGTCTGGCTCGCTTATGTATTATGTTTAAAGCCTTCATTCAGTGATGGTTAGCTAGTAACTTGTTACTTATGCTACCACTAAACTGATATACTTAAACTTTTTCAACAGTTACCAAGTGAGCGATTTTATTAACCATTCCATTGATACCAGCTGATTCTTCTTTGATGACTGAGCTTGAGAGTCTGCCAAGGCCAAGTGCGGTAACAGTTTTGCGTTGCGCTGGCAAGCGACCGATTGGAGACTTAGTCAAAGTAATTTTAATTTGAGCCATGATTTCCTCCTTACGCTAAATCTGCTACAGAGATGCCACGTAATGCAGCAACATCTTCAGCACGTTTCAATTGTTTCAAACCATCAACAGTTGCGCGAACAACGTTGATTGGTGTGTTTGAACCAAGTGATTTTGATGTAACATCAGCTACACCAGCAAGTTCGAGGACGGCACGTACAGCGCCACCAGCTGCAACTCCAGCCCCTTCAACAGCAGGTTTGATCAAGATCTTACCGCCGCCAAATTCTCCAAGAACTTGATGCGGTACTGTTGTACCAACCATAGGTACAGTAATCAAGTTTTTCTTAGCTGACTCGATAGCTTTACGGATTGCTTCTGGTACTTCTTGTGCTTTACCAGTCCCAAATCCAACGCGACCGTTACGGTCACCAACTACAACAAGCGCTGCAAAACGCATGCGACGTCCGCCTTTTACAACTTTAGTTACACGGTTGATACCAACTACGCGTTCTTCGAATTCTTTTACTTCTTCGTTTCTAGCCATTTTAGTGTCTACCCCTTTCCTTAGAATTTAAGTCCATTTTCACGTGCAGCCTCAGCGAGTGCTTGCACACGTCCATGGTAAAGGTATCCACCACGGTCGAAGATAACTTCAGTAACACCAGCAGCAACAGCTGCTTTAGCTACAGCAGTACCAACTGCTTTAGATTGCTCAGATTTAGTACCGTTTTCTTTCAACGATGAGGCACTTGCGAGCGTTACACCTGCTATGTCATCAATTACTTGTGCATAGATGTTTGTGTTAGAACGAAAAACATTCAAACGTGGGCGCTCTGCAGTACCAGAGATTTTACCGCGTACGCGACGATGGCGTTTTTGACGCGTTTTATTTTTATCTGGTTTAGAAATCACAATATTTACCTCTTATTTTTTTCTAGTCCCTCTTAGTAGCTATCAAGAATCTTTGCGATTCCAAATTCTCTCCAAAAGGTTGATGTTCATATTTACTTCAAAATAACCAGATAAGTAGCTTTTTAACTTAACTGGTCACATGACGGTGATAATCTTTAGCTCGAGATAACCCAATAACTGAATAAAGTCATTAAATCGATGCTTAAGATTATTTACCTGTTTTACCTTCTTTACGTCGTACAAATTCTCCAACGTAACGAATACCTTTACCTTTATAAGGTTCTGGTGGGCGCATACCACGGATGTAGGCTGCAACTTCACCAACGACTTCTTTATTAGCACCAGAAACGTTGATTTGAGTGTTTGATGGCACTTCAAAAGTGATGCCATCAGGTGCAACAACTTCATCAGGATGTGATTTACCTACTGAAAGTGTTAATTTGTTTCCAGCAAGTTGCGCACGGTAACCAACACCGCGCATTTCAAGTTCTTTTTTGAACCCTTCAGATACACCTACAACCATGTTATTGAAGTTAGCACGAGTCGTACCATGAATTGTCTTCATTTCTTTTGTATCGTTTGGACGATGCAAAGTGATTTCAGATCCTTCAATTTTGATTTCAATGTTTTTAGAGAATGTGCGTGTAAGCTCACCCTTAGGGCCTTTTACTGTCGCTGTATTGCCATCAAGTTTAACCTCAACGCCAGCAGGGATAGTAATTATTTTATTACCAATACGTGACATGTTTGTCTCCTGTTAGATTATCAATCCGTAGTGATACGAACTGTTTTCACGGGTTTCCAGTAGCAAGCTACCGAATTTCCTTTTGCAGATAAAACGAGTTAACTCATTTTTACCAAACGTAAGCGAGAACTTCTCCACCAATGTTTTTAGCGCGAGCTGATTTATCAGTTACAACACCTTCAGATGTAGAAATCACAGCAGTACCTAAGCCATTAAGGACTTTTGGTACTTCGCCAGATTTAACGTAAACACGCAAACCAGGTTTAGAGATACGTTTCAAGTTAGTGATAACTTTTTCGCCATCTTTACCGTATTTAAGGAAAACACGGATGATACCTTGTTTGTCATCTTCGATGAATTCAACGTCTTTAACGTATCCTTCAGCTTTAAGGATGTTTGCAATATCGCGTTTAATTTTTGATGCAGGAGCTTCAACAACGTCGAATTTACGCATGTTAGCGTTACGAATACGAGTGAGGAAATCTGCGATCGGATCTGTCATTACCATTTTAATTTTTCTCCTATTATGAATAGTTTGATGCCTTAAACATCACTTATTCATTAACGACTCCACTAGTTACACTAGTAGACTTATAAAGTTTTACGTTCAAATACTCAGTATATACCAAGCATTCGTTCCTAAAAAGTGCTCACCAAGATGCTTTTTTAACGCCTGGGATTTGCCCTTTATATGCCAATTCACGGAAGCAAATACGGCAAAGTTGGAATTTACGATAGACTGAATGTGGACGACCACATTTTTCACAACGTGTGTACGCTTGCGTAGTGAACTTAGCTGGACGCTTGTTCTTTGCAATCATTGATTTTTTAGCCAAAATATTTACCTCCTATATTATTTAGCGAAAGGCATGCCTAATTTGGCAAGCAATTCACGTGATTCTTCGTCAGTGTTAGCAGTTGTTACGATAACAACATCCAAACCACGGACTTTATCTACGTTATCATACGTAATTTCTGGGAAGATTAACTGTTCTTTCACACCTAGCGTGTAGTTACCACGGCCATCAAACGCTTTGTTTGAGACACCATGGAAGTCACGGACACGTGGAAGAGAGACAGATACCAATTTATCAAGAAATTCGTACATACGTTCGCCACGGAGTGTTACTTTCGCTCCGATCGCTACGCCTTCACGTAAACGGAAACCAGCGATTGATTTCTTAGCTTTTGTGATCAATGGTTTTTGACCAGAGATCAACGCTAATTCAGCAACAGCTTTATCAAGGTTTTTCGAGTTGTTTACAGCATCACCAACACCCATGTTGAGGACGATTTTATCAACTTTTGGCACAGCCATAACAGATGTGTAGTTGAATTGTTCAGTCAACGCTGGGATTACTTCGCTAGTGTATTTTTCTTTCAAACGATTAGTCATTATATTCTCCTTTCCGTGTCTATTAATCTAGGATTTCGCCAGATTTTTTGTTGTAGCGAACTTTTTTGTCGCCTTCAACTTTGTATCCAACACGGCCTGCAACACCATTTTTATCAAGTACTTGTACATTTGATACATGGATAGGCGCTTCAAGTTCAAGAATCGCACCGTTTGGATTTTCGTTGTTAGGTTTTTGGTGTTTTTTGATAATGTTAGCACCTTCAACGACAACTTTGTTAGCTTTTGGCAAAGCTTTGATCACTTTACCTGTTACACCGCGGCTTTTACCAGCGATGATTTTGACAGTATCACCTGTTTTTACAAACATTTGAGTATTCTCCTATTTTCTTACGTCGCAAGCGACACCCTCAGTGAGGGGACTGTGTTTGTGTTTAGTATTAAAGTACTTCTGGTGCCAATGAAACGATTTTCATGAAGTTACCTTCACGTAATTCGCGGGCCACTGGGCCAAAGATACGTGTTCCACGAGGCGTTTTGTCATCTTTAATGATAACAGCAGCGTTTTCGTCAAACTTGATGTATGAACCGTCAGTACGACGTGCACCTGATTTAGTACGCACGATAACCGCTTTGACAACTTCACCTTTTTTTACAACTCCGCCAGGAGCTGCAGATTTTACAGATGCAACAATAACATCACCGATACCAGCAAATTTACGACCAGAGCCACCTAGGACTTTGATTGCAAGAATTTCTTTGGCACCGCTGTTATCAGCAACTTTCAAACGAGATTCTGATTGAATCACAGCAAATTCCTCCTTTTAGATTAGATGATGACTGCTTCTTCAACGATTTCGACAAGACGGAAACGTTTGTCTTTTGATAAAGGACGAGTTTCCATCACGCGAACAATATCACCCATTTTAGCTGAGTTATTTTCGTCGTGAGCTTTCAATTTTTTAGAGTAGTTAATACGTTTACCATAGACAGGGTGGTTACGTTTTGTTTCGATGACAACAGTAATGGTTTTATCCATTTTGTCAGAAACCACGCGGCCTTGATAAACTTTACGTTGATTACGTTCCATTTTAAAGGTTTCTCCCTATCTATTATTTCGCTTCGCGTTGAACAGTTTTCACGCGAGCAATAGTTTTCTTAACTTCGTTGAGACGGACAGTGTTTTCAAGCTGACCAGCAGCCGCTTGGAAACGCAAATCGAACAATTCTTTTTTCAAACCTTGTTCGCGTGTTGCGAGTTCTTCAACTGAAAGACCACGAAGTTCTGTCAAAAGTGATTTTACTTCATTAAGCTTCATTTGTTTCCTCCTCAGCACGTTTTACAAACTTAGTTTTAACAGGAAGTTTATGGGATGCAAGACGTAATGCTTCGCGAGCGACTTCTTCAGAAACGCCAGCGATTTCAAACATTATTTTACCACGTTTTACTGGAGATACCCAACCTTCAGGTGCCCCTTTACCAGAACCCATACGGACCCCGATAGCTTTTGCAGTATATGATTTATGAGGGAAAATTTTAATCCAAACTTTACCACCACGTTTCATATGACGTGTCATCGCAATACGAGCTGCCTCGATTTGACGGTTTGTAATCCAGTGAGATGTTGTAGCTTGGAGACCAAATTCGCCAAATGCGACTTCTTTACCGCCTTTAGCTTCCCCACGCATTTTACCACGGAATTCGCGGCGGTGTTTCACACGTTTAGGTACTAACATTATTTGTCTCCTTTCACTGATTTTTTAGTAGGCAAGATTTCACCACGGTAGATCCAAACTTTAACGCCTAGTTTACCATAAGTTGTATCTGCTTCTTCCCATGCGTAGTCGATATCAGCACGGAGTGTGTGCAATGGCACAGTTCCTTCTGAATAGCCTTCAGCACGGGCGATATCGGCACCATTCAAACGACCAGATACTTGTGTTTTGATACCTTTGGCACCAGCACGCATTGTACGTTGGATTGCTTGTTTTTGAGCACGACGGAAAGCAACACGTTGTTCAAGTTGACGCGCGATACCTTCACCTACAAGGTGAGCATCAAGGTCAGGTTTTTTGATTTCAACGATGTTGATATGAACTTGTTTACCAGTAAGTGCGTTTAACTCAGCACGAAGTGAATCAACACTAGCGCCTGATTTACCGATAACCATACCTGGTTTAGCTGTGTGTAAAGTAACGATTACTTTATTTACAGCACGTTCAGTTTCAATAGTTGAAACTGACGCATCAGCAAGTTTAGTTTGAACAAGCTTACGGATTGCAAGGTCCTCATGGAGGTAACTTGCGTATTCTTTTTCAGCATACCATTTTGCGTCCCAGTCACGAATGATTCCGACACGCATACCAATAGGATGTACTTTTTGACCCACGATTTTACCTCCTTATTTTTCTGTCACAACCACAGTGATGTGGCTTGTGCGTTTATTAATTGGTGAAGCTGAACCCTTCGCACGTGGGCGAAAACGTTTCATAGTTGGGCCTTCATTAATGTAGGCTTCAGAAACGAAAAGGTTTGCTTTTTCAAGACCAAAGTTGTTTTCAGCATTTGCGATTGCAGAGTTTAATACATTTTCAATCTCATTTGCTGCTTTAGTTGGTGTGAATTTAAGTGTTGCGATAGCATCTGCAACGTTTTTCCCACGAATCAAGTCGATTACAAGACGTGATTTACGAGGTGAAACGCGGACTGTACGAGCAGTTGCTTTAGCTGAAGTAATTTCTGCCATTTTTTTCCTCCTCTATAAATTAACGACGTGTTTTTTTATCGTCTGCTGCGTGGCCACGGTAAGTACGTGTTGGTGCGAATTCGCCCAATTTGTGTCCTACCATGTCTTCTTGAATATAAACTGGTACATGTTTACGACCATCATAAACTGCAATCGTGTAACCGATGAAGTTAGGGAAAATCGTAGAACGACGTGACCAAGTTTTAATAACTGTTTTCTTTTCGTTGCCTTCTTGAGCAACAACCTTTTTCATCAAATGATCATCGACGAAAGGGCCTTTTTTAAGACTGCGTCCCATGTGTAATGGTTTCTCCTTTAATGTTAAGTCAAATAATTACTTATTCAACTGCTATTGGACCACTACCGGTGCTAAGCCGGAGCTGGCGGATAATTATTTTTGGTTTTTACGACGAACGATAAGTTTGCTAGATCTAGCTTTCTTATTACGTGTTTTAAGACCAAGTGCTGGTTTACCCCAAGGTGTAGATGGAGATTTACGCCCAACTGGTTGTTTACCTTCACCACCACCGTGTGGGTGATCGTTCGGGTTCATTACTGAACCACGGACTGTTGGACGGATACCCTTCCAACGGTTACGGCCGGCTTTACCGATGTTCACAAGACTGTGCTCACCATTACCAACAACACCAACTGTCGCACGTGAAGTAGACAAGATCATACGAACTTCGCCAGATTGTAAACGGACAAGTGTATATTTACCTTCTTGACCAAGTACTTGCGCAGAAGCGCCAGCAGAACGTACTAATTGTCCACCTTTACCTGGTTTTAATTCAATATTATGAATTAAAGTACCAACTGGAATGTTTGCAAGTGGCAAAGCATTACCAGTTTTGATATCCGCAGTTGGACCAGAAACGATTGTTTGACCAACTACAAGACCTTTAGGTGCAAGGATGTATGTTTTCACACCATCAGTATAAACAACCAAAGCAATATTTGCTGAACGGTTTGGATCATACTCGATTGTTGCAACTTTAGCAACCACATCATCGTGGTTACGTTTGAAGTCAATCACACGGTAATGACGTTTATGTCCGCCACCTTGGTGACGTACTGTAATACGGCCATGGTTGTTACGGCCAGCTTTGCTTTTAAGCGATACCAACAATGATTTCTCAGGTTTGTTAGTCGTAATTTCAGCAAAGTCAAGGCTTGTCATGTTACGACGACCATTTGTCGTCGGTTTGTATACTTTAATACCCACTGATTACTCCTTTCTTATTCCCCGAAAATTTCAATGTTTTTAGAATCAGCCGTCAGGGTCACGATAGCTTTTTTCACTTTGTTTGTATATCCTGTATATTTACCTACGCGTTTAGCTTTAGGTTTAACATTTACAGTATTTACAGAAGCAACTTTTACACCTTCAAACGCAGCTTCAACAGCTTGTTTGATAAGAAGTTTGTGCGCGCGGCCATCAACTTCAAATGTGTATTTTTTTTCATCCATTGCAAGCATAGAGCTTTCAGTGATGATTGGTTTTTTGATTACGTCGTACAATGACATTATGCAAGAACCTCCTCTATTTGAGATAGAGCTGCTTGTGTCACCAAAATTTTATCGTTATTAGCGATATCAAGTACAGATGCTGAGTTAGCAGTTGTTACTTGAACATTTGGAATGTTACGTGCAGACAATTCAGCGAATTTATTTCCTTCGTTTTCGAAGATTACAAGAACTTTACGTTCGATTGCAAGTGCTTCAAGAACTTTTACAAATTCTGCAGTTTTTGGTGCGTCGAAGTTGAGCGCATCAACTGCCACAAGTTTGTTTTCTACAACTTTTTCAGAGTAAACTGATTTAAGTGCAAGTTGACGAACTTTTTGCGGCAATTTGTAACCGTAAGAACGTGGTGTTGGTCCGAAGACTACGCCACCGCCACGCCATTGTGGTGAGCGGATTGACCCTTGACGGGCACGACCAGTTCCTTTTTGACGCCATGGTTTTCTACCACCACCGCGTACAGCTGAACGGTTTTTAACTGCGTGAGTACCTTGACGAAGGCTAGCACGTTGGCTAAGGATAACATCGAAGACTACAGATTCATTTGGTTCAATACCAAATACTGCATCGTTTAATGTGATCTCGCCAGCTTGCGTTCCGTCTTGTTTAAATAATGATACGTTTGTCATTTTTAACTTATCTCCTTTCCTTATTATTTAGCTTTAATAGCTGATTTAACTGTGATAAGTGATTTTTTAGCGCCTGGGATGTTACCTTTAACAAGGATTACATTTTTTTCAGGGACAACTTGTACAACAACTAAGTTTTGTACAGTTACGCGATTGCCACCCATACGGCCGGCAAGGCGTTTATTTTTGAATACACGGTTAGGTGCAACAGGACCCATTGACCCTGGACGACGGTGGTAACGCGAACCGTGAGACATTGGTCCTCGTGATTGTCCGTAACGTTTGATAACGCCTTGGAAACCTTTACCTTTAGTCGTACCAGTGATGTCAACAACATCTCCAGCTTCAAATTGTTCTACTGTCAATTCAGCGCCCACTTCCAAGCCTTCAATATTCTTGAATTCACGAATGAAGCGCTTAGGAGCAGTGTTTGCTTTCGCAACATGGCCTTTGGCAGGTTTGTTACTCAAAACTTCACGTTTGTCATCAAAACCAACTTGAACAGCTTCGTAGCCGTCAGTTGCGACTGTTTTGACTTGAAGTACAACGTTTGCTGCAGCTTCAACGACAGTTACTGGGATTAACTCGCCAGTTTCGGTGAAAATTTGGGTCATTCCCACTTTTTTCCCTAAGATTCCTTTTGTCATTAGAGTTCCTTTCTTATAGTTTGATTTCGATGTTAACACCACTTGGTAAGTCGAGTTTCATCAAGCCGTCAACAGTTTTTTGTGTTGGGTTAATGATATCGATCAAACGTTTGTGTGTGCGCATTTCAAATTGTTCACGTGAATCTTTGTATTTGTGCGTCGCACGGATGATTGTATATACTGAACGGTCAGTCGGAAGCGGGATTGGACCTGCTACAGATGCGTCAGTACGTTTCGCAGTTTCTACGATTTTTTCAGCCGCTTGATCAAGAATACCATGTTCATATGCTTTCAAACGAATGCGAATTTTTTTGTTTGCCATTTTTTCTCCTCTCGTCTATTTCTTAGAATAGGCTAGCTCCACGAGAAAACTAATACAGGACACGTGGCAACGCGTCCGGGTGTATCACAACCTCTCGCTTCACAGCTACATACTACGCTTTACGCAGTACTTATCTATATTAACAGAAAATGGTGCACTTGGCAAGTCTTTATTCTTTTTTTATCATTTTATGTTATAATGACTATATTATAGGAGGTTTTTATTGATGTTAAAAGAATTCAAAGTCTTTATTTTACGTGGTAACGTACTTGATTTAGCTGTTGGTGTCATTATTGGTGGTGCTTTCACCGCTATTGTTAAATCTTTGGTTGATAATTTGATCAATCCATTGATTGGTATTTTTGTTCAAGATGGTGCACTTGCTAAACTGACTTTCAAACTCGGCAACGCAACTTTTGCTTATGGCAAATTTTTAAATGATGTATTGAACTTTTTGATTACAGCATTTGTTATTTTTATTTTAATCAAAACGATTAATAACTTTTTCATGACTAGCAAAAAAGAAGAAGAAGTCGTTGAAGATGTGATTGTAACTGAAGAAGTTGAAACATTAAGAGAGATCCGTGATTTATTGAAACAGAAATAAATGTATTTATAATAGAAGAAAAGAGGTATTCAGCTAGCTGAATACCTCTTTTCTTCTATATATTATGCGGTGCTAAATCCTGACTAGTCCAGTTCTAGATAGTTTATCACTGCAGATTGCATATCTGATGTCGCAATAACCGTACGATGTAAAACAGGTGCACCAAATAACTCTGATACGGCCTTGGGTAGAGGAACTTTTGATAGGTCAGCTAGCTGTTTAACCAACTCAAAATCATCTGCTTTCGCTGATGAACCAGTCAAACTGTCAACTACCACACGAGGAAATTTATAAGGACTTGCTGTAGACACAACAACTGTCGGTGTTTGATCACCTGTTGCTGAGGCGTATTTTTTATAGACAGCACTTGCCACTGCTGTATGGGGATCTTCTACATAGTGATCTGTTTCAAAAGTTGCAGAAATTTCTGAGGCAATTTCTGCTTCATCGGCAAAGTCAGCATAGAAATCACCTAACTGCTTAAACATGTCATCTGTGATCCGGTACTCACCGTCTTCATTAAGTTGCTGCATTAATTCTGATGTTAAACCATCAGAATCACCTGTCAAATGATAGATCAAACGCTCAAGATTTGACGAAACAAGAATATCCATCGAAGGTGAACTCGTTACAAAAAAGTCGCGATTCTTATCATAGGTGCCTGTTTTGAAAAAGTCTGTTAAGACATTATTTTCATTTGATGCACAAATCAACTGATTGATTGGTAAACCAATTTGTTTGGCATAATAGGCTGCTAAGATATTCCCAAAATTGCCGGTTGGGACTGTAAAGTTAATCTGGTCACCATTTTTGATTGCACCGGATTTTACAAGTTGTGCATAGGCATACACATAATAACTAATTTGGGGAATGAGACGGCCAATATTCATCGAATTTGCACTTGAGAATTGCTTGTGATTGGCAAACATTTTTTCTCGCAAGGCTTCATCATTAAACATCTGTTTGACAGTCGTCTGTGCATCATCAAAATTCCCATCAATCGCGATTACCTTAACGTTGTCACCGACTTGTGTCGTCATTTGCTTTTCTTGAATTTTTGACACACCATCTTTGGGATAGAAGACGACAATTTTTGTGCCAGGGACATCAGCAAATCCAGCCATGGCAGCTTTTCCTGTGTCACCCGATGTCGCGGTTAAAATGACAATCTCTCGGTCAACACCATGTTTTTTAGCAGCTGTTGTCATCAGATAAGGTAAAATAGAGAGGGCCATATCTTTAAAGGCAATCGTATTCCCATGAAAAAGCTCTAAATTATATTGGCCACCTACCTTAACAAGTGGGGCGATGGTTAGCTCATCAAACTTAGTATCGTAAGCATTGTCAACACAATAAGCGATTTCTTCTGGCGTAAAGTCGTCAAGAAAAGCGGACAAGACAAGGCTTGCAATCTCTTGATAGCTAGATGTTTTAAGGACATCAAAATCTAGTGCGACGTCTGGTATTTGGCTTGGCACATAAAGGCCACCATCTGTTGCAAGGCCTTGAAGAATGGCTTGGCTAGCAGTCACTTTGTTGGTTTTATCACGCGTTGATTGGTAAATTAAAGTCATTTCCTACCTCGTTGTTGGGATTATCGTTTACCCAATTGTAGCACAATTATCAGAATATTTCAAAAAGCTTCCCGTTATTTAGAAAGCTTTTTTAATTTACTTATGTTGACCGATTAATGATCTAATTCATCTACTTGTTGTGCATCAAGTTCGACTGGTGTTTCACGACCAAACATATCCACGATAACTTTCAGTTTATCCCCATGCACTTCAGTAATCGGGCCTTCAAATCCTGAAAATGCACCGTCTATAATTTTAACGCGTTTGCCAACATAGATGTCAAAGGTAATTTCGCGTACCACTTTACCCATTCCTTGAAGAATTTCTTGAATTTCTTCCTCAAATAATGGTGTTGGTTTCGAGCGGTTACCATGGGAGCCAACGAAACCTGTCACGTTTGGTGTATTACGCACAACAAACCATGCTTCATCAGTCATGTTCATTTCAACTAGGACATAACCTGGAAATAAGTTTTCTTCTACTTCTTTACGTTTGCCGTTCACTTCTTTGTCAACAGTTTCAGTTGGAATCTCAATGCGCAAAATATTATCAGTCATATTGTAAGTTTGTGCACGTTCAAGCAAGTTCTCTTTCACTTTGTTTTCATAACCAGAATAGGTCTGAATGACAAACCACCCTTGATCGAAATTAACTGTTTGCTCTTGAGCTGCTGCTTGTTCAATATTTTCTTCAAATGCTTCTGACATGTTTTCTCCTTTATGATAGCGGTTTTTATACCGGTTTACTTTAGACATCCGTTCCTGTACTACTCATACTGCGTTATTTTTAGTATAAGAAAAAGGCTCATCGCCTATTTCCATTATTATAACATATTATTTGATCATTGGGACTAACATTTTAACGATTTGTGTCACACCACTTTTGACTAGCCAGTCAAAAATGACGATGAAAATCATGAAAAATGCAGAGTATTGCAGGACCATACCGAAATCTTTAGTAGCTTCTGATCGAGTTGGCCAAGTTACCAACTTCATTTCAGCAACAATTGAATTGATGAATTTAAACATTATCTGGTCTCCTTATGTAGGCTGTACTTCCCACAAACTTTACAAAATTTATTAACTTCAAGACGTTTGTCACGTCCATTCGAACTAACAGTTACTGAATAGTTCCTAGATCCACAGACCGTACAAGCAAGGCTTGATTTTTTTATCATGGCTACTCCTTTAGCAATTAACTGACACGGTTGCAAAAATAATTAAGCCCGTCATCCTATCCAAGGCATCCAACTTCACTATTTTTTAGATCATCTTTTAAGACTATCTAGAGGTCCCCCTTTACAAGCTGGTTACCTTAACAACGTGTCACTTCTATATTTTTATGCCATACACTATCTTCATTATATCTGACACATAATTTTATCAAAAAATGGCTGACTAGTCAAACAATGACTTAACTCTGTCCCAGATGCCACCGCCGACTTCTTTCACTTTCTCACCGGCTTTATCTGTAAGATTCTTAGCTTTATCTGTGATTTCTTTTGTTTTATCCTTAGCTTCATTGACGACATCAGTCGTTGCCTGATCTTTTGATGGCCTTGTAACTGGATCTAATCCAGCTAGACTATAAGCATTTTCTTCTGTAAACTGCGTCTTATTCGTAGCAGGAAGAATCGCACTCGACATCGTTCTGAAAACAGCAGATGCTGTACCAGCTGATGTATCATCTAGTCGGTGTAGTGGACTCTGCGGATTTTCATAGCCGAGCCAAAGGGTCATCACAACATCTGGTGTATAGCCAATCACCCACTGGTCGATATCTTCATTTGTGCCTGTCTTACCTGCAAGGGTATAGCCATAAGGCGCTGCGTAAATCCCTGTCCCATTTGTATAGGTGCCTAGCATCATACTTGTCATCTTCTGTGCTGTTTTACTATCAATCACTCGTTTTGACTTAACTTTAGCCGTTGCGATTGTCTGGCCACTCGCGTTGGTAATTTTTTTGATAAGATGGGCATCATTCATAATCCCATCATTTGCGAATGTTGCATAGGCTTGTGCCATCTGCCATGGATTGGTTTCAACGCCAGCGCCTAATGCAGTGGTTAGATTGTCATTTTTACTTGTTAAGTTCAAGCCAAACTGCTTACCTTTAGCGATACCTGTTTGAATACCGACTGACTTAAAGGTATTGATTGCTGGAATATTATATGAGTTAGCAAGGGCTTGATATAAGGGCATATCCCCATGCCAGCGTCTATCTGCATTTAATGGTGCCCACCCATTATAGTCAGTTGCTTGGTCACGAACTGTTTTATTGATAGACCATCCCGCCTCGATAGCTGGTGCATAAACAACCAAGGGTTTAATCGTTGAGCCAGGACTACGGCCAGACTGCGTCGCAAAGTTAAAACCTCTGAAACTATTATGTTCAGCCGTTGGTACGCGCCCTATTAACGCTTCAACTTCTCCACTCTTAGGATCAAGTGCTACTGATGCGGACTGGGCGCTAACACCGTCAGATGCTACTGGAAACTGTCTTGTGCTGGCATAGGTTGTCTGCATACCAGTCTGCATGCTTTGATCTAAGCCTGTGTATATCTTATACCCATTATTTAAAATGTCCTGTTCACTTAGCCCATATTTGCTGATTGCTTCTTGTATAACTGCATCAAAATAACTTGGATAATTATAGTCATCATCTTTGCCAACATATGCATCTGCTAAATTACTGGTAATCCCAACCTGCATGCCAGCAGTTGCAACATCTTGGGTGATAAATTTTGTATTCACCATATTTTGTAAAACAGTATCACGACGATCCTTAGCAAATTTCCCTTCCTTATAAAGCGGATTATAAGCTTCTGGCCATTTCAAGATACCAACTAATGTCGCAGCCTGCTCTACCGAGATATCTTTAGCTGATTTACCATAATATTTGAGACTTGCATCTTGTATGCCCCAGATCCCATTGCCAAAATAAGAGTTATTTAAGTACATGGTCAGGATGTCGTTTTTCTCATATTTTTTGTTAATTTCAAGTGCCAGGAATAATTCCTTAGCCTTACGGTCAACCGTTTGTTTCTGAGTTAAATAGGCATTCTTAGCTAGTTGTTGGGTAATGGTCGACCCACCACCAAATTTCCCCAAGGTCATGACAGCAAGGATTGTACGCTTGATATTAATCCCGCTATTCTTATAGAATGTTCTATCCTCTGTCGCCACGACTGCATTTTTGATATTATCCGATATATCCTCAAACTTAACGGTCGTCCCTTTTTGACCATACATCGTCCCTGCTGATTTACCATCCTTGTCGATGATTTCAGTACGTGCCTCCATCGACTGCTTAAGGGTTTTCACATCAGCTGTTTTCGCTAAAAAGAGTAAGTAACTCGCTGTTGCAAGCACCACAAAAAGAACGATAGCAATCACGATTTTTGTTAAATTATATTTTTTCCAAAACCGTTTTATCGGTGCTGGCATCAGTTGTCGTTTTTTAGATTTCACTTTAGTATCTAGCTCTGGGTCACTATTTTTTTGCGACCGACTCAGGCTAGCTCTCTTTTGTTCATTTTCTGTCATAGCCTTATTTTAACATACTTTGCTAGATGTACCTTAAACATTATCCTGATATCAAATCAAATTAGTTTACAAATCATGATAAGTATTTTATAATTGACTAGTCAACGATTGACAAGTCAACAGAAAGGAGCATTGTTTGAATATAAGACATATCAGCAAACTTTTTTATCAAATCAAATTGGTCAACCAAGAAATAACGACTAAATTTGAAAAAGAAACTGGCTTTAGCATTACGCGATATGAATTGATCATGTTTCTAAAAGAACATGGTAAGTCTCCTCAGTCAACATTGCAAAATGCATTAAAGATAGACAGTGCGGCAGTCACCAGACACCTAAAAGTACTAGAAGACAAACACTACGTGACGCGAGAGAGAAATAAAGCGAACAATCGTGAAGTTTTCGTCAGTGCAACTGCTGAAGCAAATGAAGCACTAGCATCCTGTGAAACACACTATGATGCTAACAGTAATAAAATTCACCTTCCCTTAAGTCAAGCAGAAGAAGAGACACTCCTTGACCTCTTAACTAGATTAGTAAAATGAAAGAAGACCATAAAATGACACATAACCTTAAAAATAACGACTTCGCTGATATCACTTTCGGCAGAAAATCTATCCGTGCTTATGACGAATCAGTTAAAATTTCTCACGAAGAAATGCTAGAAATGATCCAAGAATCAACGATTGCGCCTTCATCTGTTAACATGCAACCTTGGCGTTTTATCGTCGTTGAAAGTGATGAGCAAAAAGCAATCTTGAAACCACTCGTTCGCTTTAATGCACTTCAAAATGATACATCAGCTGCAATGGTCCTCTTTTTTGGAGATATGGCATGTCAAACACTTGGTGAAGAAATTTATGACCAAGCTGTAGCAGAAGGCAAAATGCCACAAGACGTGAGAGATCGTCAATTGGCTTCTATCATTCCTTTTTACGATAACTTTACCACAGCACAAATGAATGATGTTGTTAAAGTTGATACAAGCTTAGCTGCAATGCAATTCATGCTTGTTGCACGTGCACACGGTTATGATACAAATCCAATCGGCGGCTTCGAAAGTGACCAATTAGCTGAAGCATTTGATCTTGACAAAGAGCGCTACGTACCAGTTATGGTTGTCTCTATCGGAAAAGCTGCAGAAGCTGGTTACACATCTGTTCGCTTACCTGCAGAAAAAGTTACTGAATTTAAATAATCACCCAATACTTATGGCTTATCTGAGCAAGCAGGAGTTATAAGCTTTTATGAAGGAGAAACTGTATGTCACTTTTATCAATGATTTTGAGCACTTTAGTTGCTTTAGAATTCTTTTACATCATGTACTTAGAAAGTATCGCAACAACATCTGAAGCGACTGGAAAAGTCTTTAATATGGCACAAGAAGAACTCAAAAGAGAGTCTGTAACAGCTTTGTTTAAAAACCAAGGTATCTATAATGGCTTGATCGGTATCGGCTTACTCTATGCCAATTTCTTTTCTAGTGCATCTATGGAAATCAACAGACTGATCTTAATTTACATCATTCTAGTTGCTTTGTACGGTAGTTTTACAAGCAATAAAAAAATTATCTTAACACAAGGTGGTTTAGCGATATTAGCGCTCATCTCTACCTTCTTCTAAACAAGTCAATACCTCTGTTAACTCAGATATCAAAAAATCCAGACCATCAAACTGACGGTCTGGATTTTTTCTATCGTATTTTAACGCCTATGCCAATATTCACAATAACGAGGACCAAAAACAAGATTGAAATCAGGAAGCCATGATCAAAAAAGTGATAAGGCAGCAAGACCAAACATAAGCAGTTTTAGACAGATCAGCTAAGATTAACATATTTAATCATGACAGCTTTAGCCTTTAGTCAAGCTCATGAGTTTTTGAGCAAGGAGTGTGACAATAAAGACTGCGACAAAGACAAGCGTAATCGTCGCGCTAGCCGGAGCACCGCTCTGATAAGAAATGACCAGACCAGAGAGCATGCCGATAAAACCGATAAGAACAGACAAGGCAAGCACGCGTTTAAAGGTCAAGCCAAGTCGCATGGCAATTGACGCTGGCATGACCATGATTGCTGAAACTAACAAGGCACCAGCTACTGGAATCATCAAGGCGATAGCGACCCCAGTTACCACATTGAACAAAACAGACATCGTTCTGACAGGCAAACCATCAACTAAGGCCGTATCTTCATCAAAAGTCATGACATACATCGGACGCATAAATAAGACAAAGACAACTAAAACAACGGCTGCAAGTATTGCAAGTAAGATAACCTGTGTCTGTGAGACTGTCACGATAGAACCAAATAGGTATTGGTCTAGATTAATGCCCTTACCTCTACCAGCACTAGAAAAAATTAAGGCTAAGGATAGGCCAAGACTCATCAGAATAGCTGTCGCTACTTCTAAAAAATTGCGATAGAGTCTTCTTAAATATTCTAGTAAAATAGCTGCTAAAATAACGACCACAATCGTTGATAGATTCGGTGAGATGCCGATGAATAACCCAAAAGCAACACCAGCTAATGACACATGACTCAACGTATCACTCATCAAACTTTGACGACGCAGGACTAAGAACACACCCAAGAGGGGGGCAAATAATGACATGGCAACAATCGCAAAAAAGGCACGTTGCATGAACTCATATTGAAATAAACTAAACACCCATCACCTCTTTCTCTTTACCATCTATTACTTGATTTTCTGGTAGCTCTGTTGCTTCTTCATGTACACTGAAACACCGCCATTGCGTATTTTGTTTGCGTACTAGGTGAATATTTCTATCTGCAAAGGCTGCAACATCGGCTGCATCATGGGTAATCATCAAGACTGCTTTACCATGTTTATGCGCAGCATGGTGCATCAACCGATAAAAATCTGAACGACTGACATCGTCCATTCCGGTCGTCGGCTCATCCAGGATAAAAAGATCCGGGTCACTGGCAAACATTCTGGCGATTGCAATACGTTGTTTTTGACCACCAGATAAAGCACCCATCCGTTTATCACGTTGGTCCCACATACCAACTGAACGAAGTGATTTTTCGACGTGCTCCAAGTCATGTGCTGTTACCCGTTTAAACCAGCCATTACGTGGGAATCGGCCACTAACGACAAACTCTTTGACTGTGCTTGGAAACCCTGCGTTGAAACTCGCGATTTGCTGTGGCAGATAGGAAATTCTTAATTTTTTGCCCTTGGTATTTTGTTTGGCGATTGTAATCTCACCAGTCTTAGGCTTGATAATGCCTAAACTTGCTTTGACAAGCGTTGATTTTGCAGCACCATTTTCACCTGTCAGGGTAACAAATTCACCAGCATCTATCTGAAAAGAGACGCCCGCTAAAACAGGTTCTGCATCATAAACAAAACTCAAATCCTTTACCTTGATATAGCTCATCAAAACTTCCTCTCCATCTTTTCTAAAAATGACATGATCGTTTCTTGTTCCTTATCTGAAAACTCTGACACCACTTCTGAATACGTCGCAAGCGTCGCTTGATGATGATGCCCATGCTCTTTGGCTATCGGTCTACCTTCTTCTGACAAATGCCAAAGGACAATCCGTGCGTCTGATGCCGATTTTTCTGAGCATACCAAGCTAAGCTGCTGTAGTTTTTTTAGCGCTTTCGTCACTGCTGCAGGCGAGACATTCAGCATGTCCGCTAATTCTGCATTGGTCAGTTCATCTTGTAATAGCAACATCAAAATATGTTCTTGTGTATTTGTCAATCCTGCTCCAGACTCACATTTGCCTAGTAAAACCTCTTGCTTATTTTCAGCAAGCTGCATAATCTTGGTAAAAAACAAATCTATTTTTTGACTGAGTGCTTGTTTATTATTTTCCATTTTTTACATTTCCTTTACCAGTTAAGTATATCATCCTAATTTAAAATGTCAAGAAAAATAGCTATCCGTCATCGGATAGCTATTTATATGATTGTAGTCTTGGTAGATGTCAGATCGAACTGGAGATGATCAAAGCATTCTGACTAGATAGACCTCATTACAAAAGCCTTTGATACTGTCACAGATGCGATGTGCCTTTTTCTCCTGATGGCATAGGGCAAAAACAGTTGGCCCACTGCCACTCATCAAAACAGCATCTGCTCCTCTTGCCATCAAATGCGCTTTAATCTTCGAAATCAAAGGATGCTTGTCTAACGTCACATCCTCTAGTGAGTTCCCTAGATTTTGTAAGACCTTATCTACATCAGCGTTAACGACAGCTGCCTCAAGTGTATCGATATCGGGATGCGTGATAGTAGCCAAGTCAACATGCCGAAAAATGTCAGGTGTCGATACACCAAAGGCAGGCTTAACAAGTATCACCCAAGGTTTTTTAGTATTAGTGATTGGCTTGACATGTTCGCCACGCCCTGTCACGCGAGCTGTCTGACCGTAAACACAATAAGGCACATCCGACCCAATTTCCTCCCCTAATTTGGCTAGCTCAGCCAAGCTCAACCCCAACTGCCAGAGTTGATTTAAGGCACGTAAAGTGGCAGCAGCATCAGATGACCCACCTGCGAGACCTGCGGCTACTGGTATTTTTTTATCAATATAGATAGCAACACCAGTCTCAATATGAAACCTTTTCTTGATTAAAGCTGCTGCTTTATACACATGATTCTTTTTATTTAAAGGAACAAAACTTGAATTGGATTGTAGCTTAATGTCTGACGAGTCTGGCAGTTCTCTTACTGTAATCCGATCTGATAAATCGACGCTTGCCATGATCATATCTAATTCATGATAACCATCTGTCCGTTTGCTGATCACATCTAAGCCAAGATTTATCTTGGCTGGTGCCTTTTCTGTAATTTCCATATTCCTATTTTACCACATTTATCAGCTGACTTTTCATGGAATAGCAACAGTATAATGCTCAAGCTAATCTCAAAATAACAACCAGCAAGACAGAATGACTACCTTAGTGATTTAAACATAAAGTACATCTTTTCTCCATCTATAGGTGAGTCGTCTACTTGCTTGATAATGTCAAACCCTCTGTCCAGATAAAATTTCGGCGCATTAAAACTCATCGTTTCCAGCACGATATAATGGCAGCCATTTTCAATCGCTATTTTCTCAATATGTGCAAATAATTGAGAGCCATATCCTTTTCCTCTCGCTTGGTTACTAGACATGAATAACTCGATATGTAAGCCATTAAACGAGATTGACCCCGTTATCCTAGAGACGATGTCACCATCAATTACTAGGGCAAAGCTTAGCTTCTTTCGTGGTGTCTCAATCGCTTCTGGTGCTTGAACACGCGTGTAGGCATCAAGCAAATTAGCGATATTACCTGCATTTTCTTTATAATCCACTTCAATAATTGACATGACTTACTTTCTACCAGTTTTAGTGACTGGAAACACAAGATGCTGAAACATACTCAGGTTTTTAAATACGGCAGAAAAATCTAACAACCGATGTTAGACCTTATTTTACCATACTGAAGCATTGATTGCCTATCTGTTTATTGATCTAACTATATAGATGGAACCTACTTTTACGGAACTAGGCATACACGAATGTCAAGGCATCGCACAAAACAGTTAAGGCGACCCAGTAAGCATTCGGAATTGATACCGATCACCAGATACTAAGGTAACTGTTACCAGTATCAGCTTATCTTGCTGCTGATAGCTAACAACCCCTTTGTTAAATCGGAGCTGACCGGCCACTTTATCAGAACGCCTTCCTACGGTCACCTTTGCCATGAGTTGGGCATATAAAAAAGATTCTTGGGCGATTAAGTTATTCTGATTCTCCACTATCGCTGACAAATAAAAACTCAAAATCATGCCAAAAACAACTGAAATCGATAGGGCATAGAGCATGATACCGCCCTTTACTCGTTTTTTGAAAATGCGTAAATAAATGTTCTCTCATCTCCTTTTTTAAAGGTCAGCTTGATCGTGACAACCTGCTGTTTGGCTGATATGATAACAGAGGATACCCCAAAAATAAGAGGCTGATAGCCTTGACCTGCTGCATTCGTTTTCCTAAAATCATCAGCCCCTGCTTTCATACCATAGCGTCTAGACCCTTTTTCTGTGCTAACATATAAAAAATTTTGACTGACCTTTTCCAGCCTAGTCGTTTCAAATTCACGTCTGAGTAAATTACAAAAAATTTGCCACTCATTCTCTCGTGATTGCCGAATGGTCGCAACTTCCTGGACAATCAAATGCGTCATGCCCTGAATGACCAAAACGGATAAAGAAACAGACAAAAGTGCTACCAAACTCTCTAGTAGCGTAAAGGCTTTAAGGTATTTCTTGTAATAATTCAAGACTGACTACCTCCTGTGCCTTATGCGTCACCACAAGCTTTTTATCCGTTTTTTCTAGTTTGACAGCCACGCCATTTTGGCTTAAGCTTGATTGGCCACTATCAAATGCCATCAAGGCAAGATTTAAGACGGCAATCTTTTCATTTTGCCTAGCAAGGGCGCCGCGAGATCTTGAAATCTCGACTAAGACAACGGTGCTGATGATGGCGAGTAGCGCCATAGTTAGTAAGCTCTCCAGCAAGATATACCCCCTAACTTGTTGTTTTTTTATATTGACCACTTCCTAACTGTAGCTGATAAATTAACTGTTTATTTCCTTCATAAGGTAAAGTAATGATAATCTTAGCCGTTTTGATAGATTTGATATTGCCATTTTCTTTAAAGGTAATATTAAAATCAGAAAAAAGTGTCTCTTTTGGTGTTTCAAGGACTTGGCCATTCATCTTGACGACATGATTTGTCGCAGATAGCGACCGCGTTTCTGCTCTCGTGATGGCTTGTGCTTGCTGATGCTTTAACTTGTTTTCAAACTGCAAGATATACAGTTGGCCTCGGACTCTATGGAGCATATCTTGGTAGGTATTGGTAAATAATAAGATAATCAAGCAGGATACGGATAATGTGACCAAGGACTCAAGTAGAGTAAAGGCTCTAATCTGCCGGAATTTCTGGTTTCTCACCCTTGGTTTTAGCCAGTGCATAATAAGCATGGTACGCGTCCACCTGTTGTTGTGTGATATTACCGTTTTCTAGTAATAGTTTCAAAGATACTTTTCCCGAATGATTAAGCTGGTATAATTCTGCCTGAGACGTAATTACTTTAACCACAGCAGCATTACCAGTTTCCTTAATCGTCGTCTTTTGAGATGATAAATTTGGGACAAATAGCAAGATGAGGATACTGATAATCATCAAAACGATCAACATCTCTAGTAAAGTAAAAGCGGCTACCATTTTTTTATGCATCATCCTTTTTCCTCCCATTTTCTAAACCTCCTACTTACATCCCCAACTCCATCTGCGCATAGATAGGTAATAACATGGCTGCATAGATTAAAACAATCATCAATCCCACAAATAAAAATATCAAGGGTTGTACCAAATTCATCGCTGTATCTACCCTGTCAAAAAAGACCTGCCATGAAGCGTCTGAATATAATAGGAGTTCCTCACCTAGGGTTGACTTCATCTCCCCATATTCGATCATTAAAGAGAGTTCCGCTGTAAAAAAACGATAGCTAGCGATTTGCTCATGAAAGGGCCTACCGAGTTGCATAGCAGCTAATAAATCCTGGCCTATTTCCCGAAATAACCGATCATCTTGTACTAGCATAAGTGATAAAATTTGTCGCATCTCTAGGCCTTGCTTGATCAAATTGCCCCACTCTCTAGCATAAAAGGCGGTTAAGTAAGTCTTGATAAACTTACCAACGACAGGTAAGCAAGCTATTTTTTGAAACAGTTTTAAGGGTGATGTTCGGTTCATATAGCGTTTTAAAAATAAGAACGAAAGCATCAGGCTAATACTACCAGCAACAGCTAATACTGGTAAGCCATCTAGCAACCACCCAGCCAGATTAGTCGTTTCAACCTGAGGTAATAGATACGTTTTCAAGCCTGTAACCATGATGACTAAAGCAACAACTAAGATAGCAGGATAGGTACTAACAGCGATCATTTTTTGTCTGACCCGAAGTCGACTTGCCAAGTTCTGGGTCACCAAGTCAAAAGTTTTCTGGGTATCACCATGATAATCTGCTAAGGCGACTTGCGTTATGACTGACTTTGAAAACTGTAAGCTGGCTAAAATCTGCGAAATCGTCTCTCCATTTGCTAGAGAGGTTCGCATCGTGTGCACGAAGCGCTGATCAACTAGCTTTGAATGATCTAGAAAATGAATCATCTCTGATAGATGAAAGCCACTCACCAATAAATTATGCATGAGCTTGAGCAACTTAACCTGCTGTTTAACTGATAATTTTTTCGACCGTCGCCTGACTAGCACGAATAGATCCTGACCTAACAAGTGCCTCAATCTGCCGATTCCATCCGTTATGGCTGTGATTAGAGAAGTTTTTATCTGCATAGGTTAGCACCCCTTTTCCTGCTATGAGTCGCTGATAAATAATACCAGACAAGGCATTTTCTAGCTCATCCCGGGTCACACCTAAGGCGAGTAACCTAGCATATACACCACGAACAGATTTGGCATGAATCGTCGAAAAGACCGTGTATCCCGTCAAACTAGCCCGTATGACCGCACGAGCTGTCGTACTGTCTCGAATTTCTCCTACAATGACAAGATCTGGCATGTGTCTCAGAGATAGTTTAATTAAGCTATCATAGGTGTTGCCAATCGCTTCATTAAGTTGGAATTGCAAAAGCTCTGGCCTGACAAGTTCTACGGGGTCTTCTATCGTAATGACCTGTTTATCTGCAAAGTTCTCTTTTGCAACATGGTGCATTAGCGTCGTCTTCCCGGAACCCACTGGTCCTGAAAATAAATAAAGTCCCCGACCGACTACCGCCGTTTTTAGTGACAGAAGAGTTGCTTCATCCCAAAACAAGAGGGGATGCGCTTGATCCGGCAATAATCGAATGACCAGACTTTCTCGGTTTTCAAAATCCCCTGCTGTAGAAAGTCTTAGCCGCATACTACGCTCACTAATCTCATAGGTACAGGCACCTAACTGCGGACGTCTCTTTTCACCAACGTTCATACCAGCTGTAAATTTGAAATGTGAGATCAAACTTTGTCCCTCAGCAGCTGAACAAGTGATATAGTGCTTACGACTCTCCGAACGTCTAAAGCTAACTGCAAAGGTCGTCTCAACTGGTAAAATATAGACATCGCTTGCACCAAAGCTAACAGCCTCTTGTAAGAGTGTTTTTGCTAATTTCTGAACCATTATCACTCCCCTTAATTTTTCATACGCAAAAAATCTGCGAGTTGCGCTCACAGATTTTTTTAGTAACATCTTGACTTGATTAGCGGTTCACGATCATAAAGACAGACGCTTATACAACTTGTTTAAAATAGATCATCAAATAAACTTAATTGGTTATCTTCTGGCATATTGCCTAGAATACCCATCTCATCCATCTTATCGACTAGGGTTTGAGAAACCCCAGCACGTTTTCTAAGCTCTGTTTTACTGAGAAACTCACCGTCTTCACGTGCCTTAACAAGCTGTCTGGCGACGTTGCCACCGAGACCATCCATAGCTGAGAAAGGCGGAATCAAGGTATCTCCTTCAATAATGAACTCACTGGCCTCGCTTCGATAAAGATCTAATTTGCCGAATTTAAAGCCACGTTCCAGCATTTCGTTACATAGCTCTAAGGTGCCAAAAAGAGCGTTTTCTACATTACTTGCTTCAAAGCCTTTCCCTCTAATCTCTGCCATCCGGGCTTTAACAGCAGGTAAGCCATCTCCCATAACTTTTAGGTCAAAGGCATTGGCACGGATAGAAAACCAGGCACAATAATAATAGATGGGCATGTGAACTTTAAAGTAGGCAACACGTAGCGCCATCATAATATAGGCTGCCGCATGGGCTTTAGGGAACATATATTTAATCTTACTACAGGAGTCAATGTACCATTCAGGAACATTATTTTCTCGCATAGCAGCAATATAGGTATCTCGCTCTTCATCACCCATCTTGTTCCACATCCCTTTTCGAACGCGTTCCATAATCGTGAATGCCATTGATTCATCCAGACCGGCATGAATCAAGTAAACCATGATATCATCTCGACAGCCGATTACCTTGGCGAGGTTGGCAATCCCTTGTTTGATTAACTCTTGTGCATTGCCCAACCAAACGTCGGTCCCATGTGAGAGACCCGAAATTTGTAATAACTCTGCAAAGGTGCTCGGTTTTGTCTCTTCTAACATACCACGAACAAAGGTCGTCCCCATCTCAGGAACACCAAGTGTCCCCGTTTTTGAGAAAATTTGTTCAGGTGTGACACCAAGGACTTCTGTCCCTGCAAAGATTTTCATCACATCTGGATCGTCCATCGGAATTGTCGAGGCATCCATACCTGATAAATCTTGCAGTTTACGAATCATAGTTGGATCATCATGCCCTAGAATATCGAGCTTCAAGATATTATCATGAATGGCATGGAAATCAAAGTGTGTGGTCTGCCACTCTGCATTGACATCTTCTGCTGGGAAGGCTACTGGACTAAAATCATAGACATCCATGTAGCCAGGGATAACGATAATCCCCCCGGGATGTTGACCGGTTGTTCGTTTCACGCCTGTACTACCAGCAGCCAGGCGCTCAATTTCTGCACCACGATAGTAATGACCGTAATCCCGCTCATAGCCTTTGACAAACCCAAAGGCTGTTTTCTCGGCAACGGTACCAATCGTCCCAGCCCGAAAAGCATAATCTGCCCCAAAAATTTCTCGGACATCTAAATGGGCGCTGGGTTGATCGGCACCAGAAAAGTTCAGGTCAATATCGGGCACCTTGTCTCCTTTAAACCCTAGGAAGGTTTCAAAGGGAATATCATGACCGTCTTTTTTTAATCTCTGCCCACAGTTAGGACACTGTTTTTCAGGCATATCAAATCCCGAGCCATATTGCCCTTCAGTAAAGAACTCAGAAAACTGACAGTCTGGACAGACATAGTGTGGTGGCAGTGGATTAACTTCTGTAATCCCAGTCATCGTCGCGACAAAAGATGAGCCGACCGACCCCCTGGAACCAACCAGATAGCCACGGTTATTAGAGCGTTCAACAAGTATTTGCGAGATGAGATAGATTACCGAGAACCCATTCCCAATAATCGAGTTCAGTTCTTTTTCGATCCGCAAGTCAACAATATCAGGCAAGGGATTGCCATAAATAGCATGCGATTTCTCATAGGTTAATTTTGCCATTTTTTCCTCAGAATCAGGAATATAAGGCGTATAAAGATCCTCACGAACTGGCGTTAGGACATCAAAAGACGCAGCCATTTTTTGCGTATTCTCGATGACAATCTGCCGTGCAACTGCTTCACCCAAGAAGGCAAAGGCATCTAGCATTTCAGTTGTTGTTCGAAAATGAACATCAGGCAACGGAGCTGGCATGGCGTGTTCACCACGACCGACAGGTCGGTTAATCACGGCACCAGGACCCATAGAACGGACGATGATTTCCCGGTAAACTGCATCTTCTGGGTTGAGATAGTGAACGTTTCCAGTTGCAAGGACTGGTTTGCCTAGTGTATCCGCAAGCTTTATCATATCCTTTAGAATACGTTGTAACTCAACCTCATCTTTTATCGTTTCTTTGGCGATAAGCGGTCGATAGACGGCAGGCGGCATGATTTCGATAAAATCATAATAGTCCGCTATTTTAAGCGCATCATCAAAGGATTTATTGGTAACGGCTTCAAATACTTCCCCTTCAGAACATGCCGACCCGATGATCAAGCCTTCACGATATGTCTCAAGGACTGATTTGGGAATCCTAGGCACACCTGCAAAGTAGTTAACATTTGAGAAAGAAATCAGCTTAAAGAGATTTTTTAAGCCAGCTTGTGTTTTCGCATAAATGGTCGCATGCTTGACACGCGCCCGCTTATAAGAATTCTCATCGACTACTTTTGTATTCAAATCACTGAGTAGCGTGATCTTAAATTTTTCTTTGGCATCATTTAGGAAGATGAATAACAAGCGACCAGTTGCCTCAGCATCAAAATTGGCTAAGTGATGATTTTCCAGAGAAACTTGGAAACGTTTGGTCAAAGGACCTAGGCCGTGACGTTTAATTTCTGGATAGAGATTACGGGCAAATTCTAAAGTATCGATGACAGGTTGCGTAATGATTGGTAAATCATAGCGTTGATAGTTGATATTCATGAAGCCCACGTCAAACGTGGCATTATGGGCAACAAGAATACTATCTTGGCAAAATGCTTGAAAGGCGACTAGCACCTCTTCTAACGGCTTAGATCCTCTTACCATGTCATCCGTGATACCAGTCAACTGTGTTGTAAATTCACTAACAGGGTGACCTGGATCGATAAATTCATCAAATTGTTCAATGACATTACCTTTGTGCATTTTAGAAGCAGCAACTTGAATCAGTTTGTTGTAAACTGCGGAAAGGCCTGTTGTTTCCACATCGAAGACGACATAAGTCGCGTCAGATAGCTCACTATCATCTTCATTATAGGTAATCGGCACCCTATCCTCAACTAGGTTAGCTTCAATGCCATAAAGAATCTTAACGCCATTTTTCTTACCTGCTGAGTGCGCATGCGGAAAACTTTGTGCACCAGCATGATCAGTAATGGCAATCGCTTCATGTCCCCAGCGTGCGGCTTGGGCAACTAAATCCGATACATCCGTAATGGCATCCATCGTTGACATGTTGGTATGCGCGTGAAACTCAACCCGTTTTTGATCATCAGGCATTAGATCCTTGCGGATATTTTTGGCCTTGATTTCGACCATGTCTCGGACACTCATGACAAGCTCATGCTTGTACTGGTCCATCTGAACGCTACCTTTAACCTTTAGCCACATGCCTTTTTTGACTAAGTCAAACATGGCTTGTTCTTCCGGTTTTCTCCCCCATTTTTGGATGATAAACGAACTGCTATAGTCGGTCATTTTGACTTCAAGCATGTGACTTTCCTTGCCTGTCGTCCGATTTTTAAAGACCTTGTGCTCAGCCGCAAATACATAGCCTTCAAAGACGACATTTGCCTCTTCATTCACCACATCCTGCATTTGGAAAACGGTATCTGTTGCTTTAATTTCTTTACCTAAAGCAAGGTGAGTAGGCGATAAATTCTCCTCTTTTGCTGTCGGAAATGCTGGCTCGTTTGAAAAAGATGGCTCTGGTTGATTGGCAAGGATATCAGCCAGGGCTGCCTCAGATTTCTTCTCATACTCAGCAACCAATCTATCGGTTAGCTCATAATCAATTTTCGGCGTAATATGCAAGTCAGTAAAGCCAAATCCCTGATAATGTTTCTCCATCACTGGAAAATAATGGGTCACAAAATAGGTTAAATTTGATAGCTCACCAACTAAGAGCTGGGCATCCGTTGCCTGCTCACCAGCAATAAATTTATATTTCTTAAAAATCGCAGTGAAGCTCGGTGTATCACATCCAGGTTGCTCAAATATAGTGGGCAAATAGTCGTTCAGTAAGGCTTCATCATAGCGCGCATCAGTCGTGATGATCGTTAACTCTGTTTTGGCAATATTTGAAAAAGCCATCTCTAGCCGATAGATAAGTTCCTTATATAAGCCAATCGGTAAAATGGCTGGAAAGGCCAAATAAAAGTGCCAGATTTTGCTAACCGCGTGCACTTCTACTTTTTCGATATTGCCTTTAAATACTGGATTATTGCGTATCTCGACCGGCATCTCTAGCTGATCCATTAGTTTATCAAATAACTCGTTCATTGGACTTCTTTCTTGTTTCTTGAATGATGATACTTCTATTATAGCACATGCACATTCAGCAAACAGCCTGTTAAAATGTACCAAATTAGGTGCAATTTTAGGGTTATTATCTTAGGCAACAAAAAAACTGCTTCATTTAAGCAGTTCAACTTTATCGCTAGGTTTAAGTTACTTGACACCATGTGCCACATCGGCATGATAAATATAAGAACGTGTCATTGGTAAATTTTTACCAGATGCACCTTTTGTGAGTAAGTATTGCACAACATCGATGTTACCAGACTCAAATGAGGCGGCACAGGCTTGCAAATACAAATCCCACATCCGATAGAAACGTTCGCCATATGCATCAACCACTGCGGATTTGACATCATGGAAATTTGCTGTCCACATCTCAAGCGTCTTTTGATAGTGACGACGAAGCGGCTCAACATCATCCAGTTGGAGTGAGGTATTGAGAATGTGACCGATATTCTCTGCAATATTTGGAATATAACCACCTGGGAAGATATACTTATTAATCCATGCATCCACACCTGCACCATCGTGCTGTCCAGTAATCCCATGAATCAATGCAGTACCATCATCTGCTAGGCGATTATTCACTTGTTCAAAATATTCTTGTAGGTTCTCTTTACCAACATGTTCAAACATCCCTACTGACGTCACATGGTTATAGGTTTGTTTGATTTCACGATAGTCTTTTAGAAAGACATGCACACGGCCTTCTAAGCCTTCTGATTTTATTTTTGCTTTAACAAAATCATATTGTTCTTGACTCAGTGTGACACCAGTCGCTTCAAGATTATACTCTTTTGCTGCGGTGAAAATTAAAGTCCCCCAGCCACAGCCAATATCAAGTAACGTTTCATTTGGTTTAGCATGTAATTTATTTAAAATGTGGTGCACTTTATTCCATTGTGCATCCTCTAAAGAATCAGTTTCACTTGCAAAATAAGCGCATGAATAAGTCATCGTTGGATCTAACCACATTTGATAGAAGTCATTACCGATGTCATAGTGACTTTGCACATCTTCCTTACTTACTTTTTCAGAATGTGAGCGTTTTGGAATGAGCTTTGAAAATTTAGAGTTGTTCATAAAGCTATCTTTCGCTTCATAAACTGTCGTGACTAACTGTTGTAGGTCACCATTAATTTCGATTTTACCGTCCATGTAAGCTTCACCAAAGGTAAGCGAGGCATGGGCCATAATATCTTTGATTGGGATAATTTCATTCAGCTTGATTTTAGCAATGGGTTCACCATCACCATAATTTACTTGTTCACCATCCCAGAATTCAACGTCGATTGGGGCGTCAAAACTTGCTTTAAATATTTGTTTGTAGATTGTTTTGTCTAACATCTTCTCCCCCTTAACTACACTGTTATTCTAGAAGAAAAAAAATGGAATGTCAATTAATAACTGTCTTTTTTGCAATATTTTTTACGTTCTAATAATAATAAGTTAATGAATAAATAATTAAAAATATAGATCTAAAAAACACAAACACCCTACTAGCAAGGCTTTATAAAGGTTCGGATTTTTAATTAAGCGTTTCCAAAATGGCTAATAAATTAATTTAATATAAGAATATAGCAATAAAAAAACAAGCCTAACGACTTGATTTTAATGGCTTAATTTTTCTTGTTTTATACCGCTTGTTTCTGATAACCTAGTCAAGAAGCGTGCAAAAGCAGCTTGTCCCTGGGCATCTCTTTTAAAAACACCTGCATCTTCCAGGACCCGCTCGAATTTGCGACCTAGCGCGGCATTCAGATAGTGATCGATATCGCCACCTGTAAAGGCTAATTTCAACTCACTTGCCCATGCTTGATGGTAGACTGCTACATCGGTTAGCTGAGTTACTTGTCCACTCACATAGGCTTTGACAGCTGCTAATTCAGTTTTTAGGCGGGCTGGTAAAATAGCTAAGCCCATCACTTCTATCAAACCGATATTTTCTTTCTTGATATGTTGGACATCCTGGTGCGGATGAAAGACACCGTCAGGAAAACTTGATGTGGTATGATTATCACGCAGCACCAAATCCAGCTCAAACTTACCAGCTCGCATCCGTGCAATCGGTGTGATCGTATGATGTCGCTCGCCATCTAAGCCATGTGCTAGCACATCAACAGCTGCATCTGAATAATCATCCCAAGCCGCGAGGATCTCGCTACTTGCCGCAACCAGCTCCTCTATCGATGCTGATGTCAGACGAATAACTGACATAGGCCATTTAAGCGTAGCTGCTTGGAGCGTTTTAAATTTCTCAAGTTTAAACAGTTTATCCGTCTGTGCAAAACTCATGGGTAACTTTTCGCCACCTCCTTGGAAATGTTCGTGGGTCAAGATGGAGCCACCAACAATCGGTAAATCAGCGTTAGAGCCTGCAAAGTAATGCGGGAATTTTTCAACAATTAGCAAAATTTTGCGTATTGCTGCACCGTTAATCACCATCGGTTGATGCCGCTCATTCAAATAAATAGCATGCTCCTGATAATAGGCATAAGGCGAGTATTGGAAGCCCCATGCTTCACCATCTAGCGTGAAGCGAATGATGCGATGGTTACTTCTAGCAGGATGATTGAGCCGGCCAAGATAGCCTTCATTTTCCATGCAGAGTTGACAGGTAGGAAAATTTGTCTGTGGCGCTTGTTTAGCAGCAGCAATTTCTTTAGGATCTTTTTCGGGTTTGGACAGGTTGATACTAATCGTCAGATCGCCATAGACAGACGGATGGACAAAAACACGATTTTTAGCAATTTGTCGCATTTTGATGTAATCATTTTCATTAGAACTTTTGAAGAATGCTGCTGTTGCTTGTTGAGGGGACACTTGATAATTTTCAGCAAATTTTCGATTGATAACTGATGGTGCTGGTGTTAGATAATCACATAAGGCAGCTTCAAACATATCCTTAGTCCAGCCGAGTCGTGTCAACTGACCATTTGACTCAGCCAAGGCAGTCAAGGTGTCGATCATTGTATACAGATTAGCATCAGCAACAGTGATAGCCGACAGCTCATCTTGTCCAACCAAGCGCCGCAATTGATTCGTTAGATAAATCGTATCCAGCACATCATAAGCACCTGAGTTGATTGCTAAGTTAGCAAATGCTTCTGTAATCATCATAAGACACGCGCTCCACTCCCGATATTACAGGCATAAAAGGCTGGTTCATAGCCAACGACAGCCAGATAGGTGTCATGAATTGCCTGTGTCACTTGCGCAACTTTATCTGTTTCAACAATCGCGATACCACAACCGCCAAATCCAGCACCTGTCATTCTAGCTCCGATGACGCCATCTTGCGCTTGCGCCGTTTCAGCTAACGTATCAAGCTCAATTCCTGTGACTTCATAATCGTCTTTTAATGAGGCATGACTGGCATTTAGTAATTGGCCAAACTCCTCCAAATTACCCGACGTTAAGGCAGCTTTCGCCGCAATCGTTCGCTCATTTTCACTGACAGCGTGACGCGCACGCTTGATCAGCGTTTCATCGCCAATCAAATCAGTATGCTGCTCAAATGTCTCAGTCGTTAACTCTCCTAATGCCTGAATCGGCAAGACTTCTTGTAGTCGACTTAGGGCAGTTTCACATTCTCGTCTGCGCTCATTGTATTTAGAGTCAGCTAATTCCCGGCGTTTATTGGTGTTCATGATCACAATGCGATACCCTGTTAAAACAACGGGTACCATCTCATAGTCAAGCGTGTTTGTGTCTAAAAATATCCCTGAATCCGGCTCGCCAAATGCAATGGCAAATTGATCCATAATCCCTGAATTTACCCCGATGAAGTTATTTTCAGTATCCTTGCCAGCCTTTACCATATCAAGACTAGCCAGTGATAAATGATAAAGATCACGTGCGATAACCCCTACCAGCATTTCCAATGATGCAGATGATGAGAGACCTGACCCATTTGGGATGTTTCCCTCAATAGCTAAGTCAAAACCGTGTGGCGTTTCAAATCCCATCTTTCTAAGCGAGACAAGCATGCCTAATACATAGTTGGCCCACTTTAAGTCTGGCCGTTTTTGATCTTCATCACAGGTAAATTCAAGGATACCTAAATCTGGAAAATTCATAGAATAGACACGAATTGTTTTATCTTGACGTGGCTTAGCTACCGCAAAAGTACCGATTGTGATAGCTGCTGGAAAGACATGCCCTCCGTTATAGTCGGTATGCTCGCCAATTAAGTTAATCCGACCTGGTGAAAAATACTGTTTGGCATGCGTATGACTACCGAATTTGTCGATAAAAGTTGCAAGTAGTTGTTCCATAATCGTCTCCTAAGTTAAGTAAGTTTAAAACGTGTTTTATTGTAATAGGCTTGTCCGGCTCGTAATACAATTGAGCCAAAATCGGGATGCTGTTCGGCTCCTGGTGCGACTTGTGTTTCAAAGGTTATCCCACCATGATCAGCTAACCGTTTGCCGCCAACTAATGGTGTATCGGCCCCAAAATTTGCTGTAAAGATGACAACACTTGGCTGGTTTGTCACCATCTCCACCTTTATTTTGCCATCAGGACTCCTTAAGCTCGCCTGTATGTCACGTCCGCCATCAAGAAAGAAGGGATGATCCAAGCCAGCATAGTCGCTAACTTGTTTATCCTTGCTGTGCAAGGCATGACCAATCTCTTTTTCGTTTGTGAAGTCAAATGCCGTTCCAGTCACATCAGCTTTTGTCAAGCTCGGTAGCCCCTGTTCAAGTGGCTCATATTGGCTGGCATTCAGCCAAAGTTTGTGCTGATCAATCGCTTGTGATGCATCACCCGATAAATTATAGTAGACATGGTGACAAGGATTCCAAAGCGTATCTTTATCAGATGTTGCATAAATTTCATAGCCCCATTCATTTGCTTCAGTCAAAAAATAGATGACTTTGACGGATAGTGTGCCTGGAAACCCATGTAAGCCATCTGCTAACTGTGTTGTAAAGATGACTTGTTCATCAACAATTTCGAACGCCCATTTTTTATCATGGAGGCCATTTTCTCCACCACCATGCAAGGTGTCCTTGCCGTTTTCATTTGCCGTAAACTGGTAAGAACTACCAGAAATAGTCGCTTGAGCACCCCGAATACGGCCTGCTACGCGACCAACGATGGCACCGAAATAAATTGCTCCCCCTTGTGTTTGTTGGTAGTCTGACGCCTTATCAAAGCCTAAAACAAGTGAAACCTGCTGTTTAACTAAACTTGTTAGACGTGCACCAAAATCGGTACATGAGAGTTTAAGCCCGTGGCTATTTTCGAGTGTAATCAGGCGATAGCCGTCCCCAAAATCTGTAACTGTAACTGACATCTTCTCTTCCCTTTCTCATGCTGAAATGCTGATCAAATACTCATTTTTTTACAACTCACGCTGCTTTATCTAGTTCTAGTATAGTCCTTCATCAGGCAATCTGTTTTATGATTCAACACCTGTTTTTAACTTATTGTTGCATTTTGACAAGGGCCAATGCTATAATTTAATTAAGAAAGCATGTGGTTGACCCTATGGAAAAATCTATTTTTTATATTGCACCTGAAACACAATATTTTAACATCGGTATCCAGTATCGATTCTCTGGTTTCTCTCAAACGATGTCCCTTCATAATTATGGACCGACTGTTCGGACACATTATATTTTTCATATCATACTGGATGGTAAGGGCACTTTTTCAGTAGATGATCAGCAGTTCCATCTTAGCAAGGGCGATATTTTTTTGGTGCGCCCAGATATGATCCACCGCTATATCTCTGACGCTAATGCGCCTTGGAGTTACTGTTGGCTAGCAATCAAAGGGCCTGTGGTATCTGATTTTTTGGAGAAAACACCCTTTGCAAATAACGTCCATGTCATTCAAAGTCATCATTTTTCGACTTACATCGATATCATTCAAAACACCTTGCAGATTCGAGATGCCAACCCAAGTAGTGAGCTAAAACTGACGAGTCTGTGTTTAGATTTCTTTAACAAACTGATGACGGACGATTTTATCTCAAGTAAAGAAAAAGTCTTAACCTATCAAAAATTGCCGGTCAACACCATGACCTATCTATTGAACAACTATACGGATGACATCAAAGTCTCAGATATCTCAGATCACATGTTTGTAAACAGAAGCCATCTATCTCGTGTATTTAAAAGCTATTACAATACAACCATCCAAAATGCCTTACAGCAGATTCGGATCAACGCTGCAGCCAATCTACTTTATACGACACACCAATCTATTCTTGACATTTCGATCGCCGTTGGCTTTAATTCTCAGATTGTCTTCAACCGGGCCTTTAAAAAACTAACTGGCCTTAACCCTTCCCAATTCCGAAATCAGCAACATCAAGTCAATCACGAAACTGCTGATCAGGAACTAACTGACATCTTGCAAAACTTATCTGTCCTAGGCGAGACACCTTTTTCGACTTAATCCCTTACTGCTGGTCATGTTGCCAGCAGTTTTTTTTCTTGTCTTTTATAAGGGTCAGTGCGTCTGATCATCAGCTTAATCTCGTGATGTCAACACACTGACTTGGTAGGGGCTTAACTTAATTTCTTTACTGATGGCCTGTCCTGTTAATAAGTCAACTGTTGGTTCACAAACAGTGATTGTTTTATCAGTTTCAGAAAAATTCATGACAAAATGATAGGTTATCTCATCGCTTTGACGTGATTGGACGGATACATCCGGGTCTGATAACACGACCCATTGATTTGTAAGGCCTAATGTCTCAACTAGGTCTGTATAAAAAGCTGCTAAATAATCATATCCTGTACGTGCACCGATATAATATGCCTGACCTTGACCATAAATATTGGCGACAACTGCTGCCTGATTTTGATAAAAGTCTGCTGTATAGGTCGCAAGCGTTTTGGCTGTCTTTACCTCAAAAAGTGAACAATAGTCTGTTACCTCAAAGACTTGACCAGCTGCCAAAAGACCATTACGATCCTTAGGATATAAGGTATCCGTTTCAGTGACATTGATGCCAAAAAGAGACTGTAAAGGCTTAGGCCAACCGCCGAGATAAGCCAGATCATTTTCGTCGACATAGCCCGTCATATAGCTAGAAACCAAGTGTCCCCCTTTTGCGACAAAATCAGTTAACTTAGCCATTGTTTCTTGACGTATGAGATAGAGCATGGGTGCAATTACCAGATCATATTTCGCTAGCGCTTGATCTGATGTGATCACATCTACAGGAATATCATGATTCCAGAAAAAACGATAGTGGTCTTGCAAGGTTTGCGGATAGCGTTTACTAGCATCAGAAAAGCCTTGTGCATCTGCTAATGCCCAGTCATTATCCCAGTCATAGATAATCGCAACCCGAGCAGTCTTATTGCTACCTTTAAGGTTAGTTAGCTTGTCTAGAGCATCTCCTACAGCTGTAACATCTTTGAACACACGATTTTCAGTGCACCCATCATGATCCACTACTGCCCCATGAAATTTCTCAGAGGAGCCACGCGATTTCCGCCACTGAAAGTACATGACTGAGTCTGAGCCGTGCGCTAGAAATTGCATAGAGGACAGTAAGTGCATGCCAGGTCGTTTGGCCTTATTCACTGGATGCCAGTTAACCAAACTTGGGGTAGATTCCATGATTAGGAAAGGTTGCTGCTTTAACGCGCGGTATTGATCGTTAATAAAGCCCACTTTCGCTGCCAAATCGGCTGTACTGCCCCAGTCATTATGCCAAGCTGGATAACAGTCCCACGAGATGACGTCAACATGCTCAGCGAACTTGCCATAATCTAAACTTTGAAATGGGATTAAGTCATCTCCATCACCCATGAAATTGGTTGTAATCGGTACATTTGGCGTTAAGACGCGAATCTCTTTTATTTCATGCTCGTAAAAATCGATCGTCTGGTCTGTCACAAACCGTTTCCAGTCTAAGTTCATCCCATGAACCATCGTCTCACCTAGCGATGATGGTGACGAAATCTGTGTCCAGTCTGTATAAGTATGACTCCAAAACGCACCCCACCAAGCCGCATTTAGCGCTGCCAAGGTGCCGTACTTATCCTTTAACCATGACCTGAAATTCTCCTGGCAATAGGCACAATGGCAATCGCCACCATATTCATTTGAAATATGCCACATATACAAGGCTGGATGCTGCCCATAACGTTCTGCTAATTTTCGATTGATAATGGCCACTTTTTTCCGATAAATCGGAGATGAAAAACAGTGATTATGCCGGCCACCATGTGCTAGTTTCTCTTGTTTTTCAGTCGTTCTTAAAACTTCTGGATAAGCCGCACTCAACCAGGCTGGACGTGCACCAGATGGTGTGGCAAGTATGACATTACCGCCCATCTTGTCCACATCATCAAAGATCTTGTCTAACCAGTCAAAGTGAAATTCACCTTCTCTAGGTTCCAAGGCAGACCAGGCGAAAATTCCGACTGACACCGTATTGACTTTTGATGCTTGCATCAAGGCTATGTCCTGAGCCAAAATATCTGGATAGGCTAACCATTGGTCTGGATTATAATCCCCACCATGTAGCAGCCGCTTCTCTTCTTGATAGGTCATCTCATCACCCCTTCACTGATCCTAGCATCCCTTGAACAAATTGACGTTGCAAGATGAAGAATAAAACAGCAATCGGTAAGGTAGAGACGACAATACCTGACATGATCATGCCAAAGTCAGGGCGATAAGAATTCCCCATCGCTGATAAAATCAAAGGCACCGTTCTTTTTTCAGGAGACTGCAAGGCAATCAAAGGCCACAAGTAGTTGTTCCATGAGCTCATAAAGGTGATGATAGCTGCTGCTGCATAGGTATTTTTCGCTGCTGGCATATAGATTTTTGTGAAAATTTTAAATTCTCCTAGCCCATCTATACGCGCTGCTTCAACCAATGACTTGGGAAATGCTTTGGCATTTTGCCTAAAAAAGAAAATCAGAAAGGCTGTTGATACTGATGGTGCAATCACGACAAAAAGTGTATTCAGACCAAATGGCGTCCCAGATAATTTTGAAAACATACGATACAAGGCAATCATCATTGCTGAAAAAGGAATCATCATTGATAGTAATAACAGATTAAAAATCCTATCTTTTGCTTTCGACCGATAAATTTCAAAGCCATAGCCGGCCATAGATGAAATTAAGAGGGCGAAGATAGTTGTGAGTAGCGCAATAAAGGCTGAGTTCATTAAAGACCGCGCGAAATTTAGATCACTCTCAAATAAATGCCGCAAGTTGATGATTAATTGGTTACCCAGTTTGAGTGTACCCGTCGTGATATCGATAGACTTATTTGTTGTCCCTAAAAGCATCCAGATAAAGGGAAATACAGAAATAAAGGAAATCACTGATAAGAAGATATATTTAAAGGATGCTGCTATTTTTTTAGACATTATTTTTCTCCCCCAACTTTAGTTTGAATGAGTGATAGGATGATAATGATGATGCTGACCACAAAGGCCATCGCTGCTGCATAACCAAATTGCGGTGTAAACTTAAACATCAAATTATAGATATATTGAGAAATTGTAGCTGTTGCATTAGCAGGGCCACCATTTGTGATATTTGCGATTTCATCGAACAATTGCAGTGTCCCGATTGTTGATGTGATAGAGGTAAAGAGGATGATAGGTTTTAAGTTAGGAATGGTGATTTTGATCAGCTGATCCCATTTAGACGCACCATCGACCTCTGCAGCATCATAGATTTCAGAATCGATATTTTGCATACCAGATAGAAAGAAAATCATGTTGTAGCCAGTCCAGCGCCAAGTAATAGAGATGATGATCAGTACCTTAGCCCAAAATGGATGTGTAATCCATTGAATCGGATCTGCAATCAAATGGAGTTTCATCAAGATCTCGTTGACAATCCCATCATTGGCAAAGATTGACTTCATCACTAGTGAATAGGAAACGAGGGACGTAATACAAGGCAAGAAGATGGCTGTTCTAAATAGACCCTTGAACTTCAGCTTTTTATCATTCAAGAAATTTGAAATAATAATCGCTAAAAATAGCATAATTGGCACTTGAATAATCAAGTATAGCACCGTGTTTTTAAATGCTGTAATGAAGGTTTTATCAGATAAGAGGCGCTTGTAATTTGCCAGACCATCAAAGGTCATATTCATCGGCGTTCCAGTTTGGAAACTTGTAATCAACCCAAAGACCATGGGTACAAAGACAAGCAAGGTAATCATGACTACTGGAATTACCAAGAACCCGTTTCCGTTTCTTAATGGATTTTTTATTTTTTTCATCATCTATCTCCAATAATTTTTTCAATAACAAAGGCTACGTAATCACTTACTTAGCCTTTTAACAATATGAGATTTTTATCGCTTATTGAATCTCAGATTCAACACGTTTTTGTGCATCTTTTAAGGCGTCGTTGATGTCTTTTCCTTTAACAACTTGTTGTAAGTACTCTGCCATAATAGACTCGATTTGGTAGGTATTTTGACCATAGTTTACTTGTGGGATTTGAGTTGTCCAAGTTGCGAAATCTTCTCTCACTTTTTGTCCACCGTAGAAGTCATCACCTGTTTTATAAGCTTCAGTATTGATCGCGCTCTTCATCGTTGAAATGAGGCCGATCTCTTTAGCTAATGTTGCCATTAGGTCTGTATTTGTTGCAAACGTTTTGCTCAAAAAGTCTTTGGCATCTTTTGTTGCACCACCTTTAAGGACGTACCATTGGGCACCACCTGAGTTAGATGCTTGTGCTTTACCCATACCAGCTGGTAGTGCAGGTGTTTTAGCAATCCGCCATTTACCAGATTGATCTGCTTGTGCTTTGACTGTTGATGAGTACCAAGACCCTTGAGGCGTACTTGCAACAACACCACCGTTGATCGCTTTAATACCAGTCGCCCAGTCAGATGTTTCAGTCACAAGTTTTTCTTTGAGTAAGGTAGACAAAACGCCCATACCATAAGCTAAAGATTTGTTACCTGCAATAGAAACCTTGTTATCTTTGTCTGTGTACCACTCGCCAGCTTCTTGCATCATGATACGAACACGACCAAGGTCCGAAGGGTTCAATTCAGTGATGTTATGACCTGTTTTAGCCTTAACATCTCGGGCAACTTTGATGTAATCATCCCATGTGAGGTTGTTCATTTGTTCTTGCGTATAACCCGCTTCTGAAAGATAGTCTGATCTATAGAAGAGGCCTGTTACACCTGAGTCAAATGGCACACCATAGATTTTGTCACCAATTTTATTAACACCAAATTTGTAGGCAGCAAAATCTTTTTCTTTGACGATGTCAGTTAGCGGTTCAAAGGCATCTGCATTTGTTTTCAAGAATCCTTGAATCCGGTAGTCTTCAACCAATACGATATCTGGCAAACCATCTTTTGATCCCGACGTTAATTGGGTTGTTAATTTTTGAACGATGTCATCTTGCGTCATTTCAACGATTTTCACTTTAACTTTTTTATTATCGTATACTTTGACAGCTTCCTCCATCGCTTTGATATTAAATGTTTTATCCCATGCCCATACTGTCACAGTATCAGATTTGTCTTTATTTGCTGCTTTATCCGATGACCCACACGCTGCAAGTAAGCCCACAGCACCTACTGCCATAACAGCAGTTCCCAAAACTTTTTTCCAAGTTTTCATAATCAAGTCTCCTTGTAATTTTTTTATTTCTTCTATAGATTAATCTTAACACACTAAGAAAGCGCTTACTTCATCTTTTTTATCTTTTATTTAACTTTTTGTGACATTATGTCAATTAATTGTTTCATTACTTTTAATATTGAATTCGTTACTTAATACAGGCTTACCTAAGTAAGTATACCTGAGCACCTACTGTCACACTAAGCGTATCATTGTAAGTAAATAAACAAAGCCATCAACCGGTAAGTCGATGGCTTTGCCTCAATTCACTATCTAGCATTGGGCCATTAGCTAGCTAGTCTCTCACCTCAAGACTTTAACAACTATCACATTATTTTATTTTTATGTGATATCCTTCACCTATGATAAAGGTTGGCGATTAGAGTGGTGAAATAAGAAATTGATAGCTAAGGTCTTTTGCTGAATCAATGGTATAGTCTGCTAATACAGGACTCCCCCATGAGTCATCACCGCCTACACCCATTTGTTGCCCGATAATATTGACATGCGTATAATTAAAAGGTGGTAATTCAAATTGATGTTGTGCGTTTTCGAATTCAAAGGGCGAGGCAGGCAAGACAGCATGCTCAAAGGCTTGACCAGTATAACTGAATTTAAGTCCTTGCCCCTGCTGGTTAGCAACTGTTAACCAGCGGGTTGCCATATGGTTACCACATTCTTGTGGCACCAAATAAGGTGTTGTGTTTGCCTCAACTGTCGTCTCATAGATACCCAGTTTGGCACCATCAGATCGATCAATATAATTTTCAGCCTCACCCTTCCCATAATAAGCGACTTGATCAAATTCACTTAAGAGTTTAAAGTTTAAGCCTAGGACTGGTAATTCAGGTAGACCAGCCTTACCATGATAGTGCACATCAACCAAAATAGCACCGTCTGCTTTGATTGTGTAAGTCACCTCAGTAGTCGTCCCGATTATCGCTAAATGATAGGCATAGCTAAACTGATACCCAGCCGGTGTTTCGATGATATCCGGGGCTACTTTGAGCTCTCCAAAAGCGGCTACCGCCTCTTGCCCGAGCGTTGCAGCAAACCAGGCAGCATTTCGTCGCTCATGGCCATTCCCGCGATCATTATCCGTGGTTGCCCGCCAGTAATAAGGTTTTGGTGGTGTTGTAATCAACTCTTTTCCACCGTATTTTAAAGAGACAATCCCACCTGATAGTTTTGAAAAGATGACGCTAAAGTCAGAACCATGCACGCCGATATTAACATCCCCATAGACGACTGTCATGCCAGTAGGCGGGAGTAGGCTAGGCATGATTTTTTCTTTGATAACTGCTTGAGCAAAGGCAACTTCATGACCTGCTTCTGCCCAAATACTTGTTGCTTTCAAGCTAAAACTAATCAGCACTACGACTTCTTCCCTCACATCAGATAGGTCCCCGTAGTCTAGGGTGATGGTTTGGCTATCCCCAGGTGCGACCGCAACTGACAGGTTTTGTTTCCGCCAGACTTGACCATCTTTTAGTAGCGTCATGGCGCAAGCAAAGTCGCTTGTGGACACAAACAGATGGTCATTTTTGATGTGTAGCGACGTGCCCTGAATCGTCATGCTGATATTTTGGTATAGATACTTCACTTCTTGTGCCTTAGGAGAGATGGTGCGATCAGCAAATACGATCCCATTTCCTGAAAAATTATAATCTGTCACACGGTCATTGAAGTCGCCACCATAAGATAAGACTTCTTTGCCATTTGGTAAGCTGCGATACAAGGCTTGATCGCCATAATCCCAGATAAAGCCACCTTGATACATGGGATAAGCATTAGCTAGATCAGTGTACTTGCGCATACCACCAAGTGAGTTACCCATGGCGTGCATATACTCACAAGAAATGTAAGGTTTTTCTGGATCATTTGCTAAATAGGTCTCGATTTCAGCCGCTTTAGCATACATGCGACTCTCCATATCACTCGTCGCATCGTAATCCCGATTCCAAAAGACACCTTCATAATGGACCAAACGAGAGGGATCCTCACGTCTAAAATAGTCACTCATGTCTTGAATCACTTGACCTGCATAAGATTCATTACCACATGACCAAATCAGAATAGCGGGATGATTTTTGTCACGCGCAAGCATTGACTCTGCCCGGTCCATCACCGCACCTGCCCATGTTTTATCATTACCCGGCACGTTCCACGACGGCTCACATGCCCCCATCTTTTGCCAAGAGCCATGAGATTCCAGGTTAGCTTCATCTATGAGATAAATACCGTATCTATCACAAAGTTTATACCAGAGTGATTGGTTTGGATAATGACTTGTTCTGACTGCATTTAGATTATGTTGTTTTAAAAATCTGATATCCCAAAGCATGTCTGCTTCGGTGATTGCCCGGCCAGTTCTAGCTGAAAACTCATGGCGGTTGATGCCTTTAAAAACAAGCCGCTTGCCATTTAAGGTCATCAGCTTATTTTTTAGCTCAAACTTACGGAAGCCAACTTGTGTTTTTGCTGTCTCAACCAAACGACCAGCCTTTGAAATAGCAACAAATAAGGTATATAAATTTGGAACTTCTGCCGACCAAAGCGCCACATCAGCTACAGACAAAGATAGGCTGAGTTTAGCATCGGCTGCTTGTGGGTCAGTTTGTGCTATGGTTTTCCCGGCGCGTGTTAAGCGCAAAGTAACTTGCGTGTCATAATCCCCTTCCAAATCCAGGTCTGCAGTTAGGACTGCTGACTTAAAATCCGATGTTAAATCAGTTTTAACAAACAAATCGCGGACATGGCTAGCTGGCTTTGCATAAAGGTAGACCTCTCGAAAAATACCAGAAAAGCGCCAAAAATCCTGATCCTCTAAATAACTAGCCGAAGAGAAACGAAAGACTTGTACAGCTAATTTATTCTCACCGGCCTGCAAATAATCTGTTAGCTCAAATTCACTGGGCGTAAATGAGTCTTCTGCATAGCCAATAAATTGACCGTTTAGCCAAACATAAAAAGCGGTCTCAACACCTTGAAAGGAAATGAATGTTGGCTTGTTAGCCAACTCTTTGCCTACCTCAAAGGTCTTGACATAACTCCCAACTGGATTATAGTGGGTTGGGATATGAGGGGGTCTGAGCGCTTCGGCACCATCCCAGGGATACATGGTATTGACATAATGGGGATGACCAAATTTACCATCACCTTGCAGCTGAATATGACCAGGCACCTTAATATGATCAAATCCAGATGTATCGTAGGTGACAGTTTCAAATCCTACAGGTCGTAAGGCAATATTTTCTGCATAATGAAATTGCCAAGTACCATTCAGAGACTGAGTCAACTTCATGGCGTCACTAGCTGTATCCTCATCTGCTTCATAATACGTGTGATCAGAATGCGCGGCTATGCGATTCACTTGATATATTTCCTGGTCACTCAGCCACGCTAAATCAGCTGTAAGTCCTTTATTTTTCATCTTAGTTCTCCTCACCCTATTTTTACTACTCCTCTCATTCTACATGAAATGTAAGCGCTTTACAAATTGATTTTGTGACCGCATTTTAACTTTTTGTGATGGTAGCTAGCTATGACGAGTGGCGAGCTGATTAGTGCTTATCAACCAACTCCTAGCGAATTGCAACAAAAAATCGTAAGCAAGGCAGGCACCTCACGTTACGATTTATAATAGGCAGCACGACAACACGCGACTTACCCCAACCACCTCAAAAATATGAGACAGGCTTTAACAGGGCAATTCACTCACTTCTGCCCATAATAGGCATTGGCCCCATGTTTTCTAAAATAATGCTTATCTAACATATAGCTCGGTAAGACAGGACGATCGTTGTTAAGCAGTTCCGTAAACACCGCCATGTGGGCGACTTCATCTAGCACAACTGCATTCTCGACCGCTTTTGACACGGTTGCCCCCCAAGTAAATGGCCCATGACCGATGGTTAGGACACCTGGTACAGCAAGCGGATCAAGGTCGTTCTTTTCAAAGCACTCAACAATAACCTTACCGGTATCTCGCTCATAGGCTGCCTCAACTTCTGACTGAGTTAATTGGCGTGTGCAGGGAATGGGCCCATAAAATGTATCGGCATGGGTTGTCCCATAGGGTGGGATACTTCTCCCCGACTGGGCCCACATCACGGCATATTTAGAATGGGTATGGACAATCCCATTGACCTCTGTGAAGTGTTGGTATAGATAGACATGCGTCGGTAGATCCGATGATGGTCTGAGTGAGTCTTGATCAAGTAAGTTGCCTGCCAAATCTGTCACAACCATCTGATCAACTGTCATCGTCTCATAGGGGACACCACTTGGCTTGATGACGATAAGCCCTAGCTCACGATTGATTTCACTCGCATTACCCCATGTTAGGACAACTAATCCCGCTTTTGCTAGTGCTAAATTAGCTAGCCAGACGCGTTGTTTCATATCAGACAAGACTTTAGCATCACGCTCAGTCAACTTATTAAGCATAACCTGCCTCCTTTAAAAGTGGTAATACAACAGCCTTTGCTTTTTCGATTTCAATTAGCGGCTGCTCGCTCGTCTCACTCCACATTTCCATGACAAATGAGCCTGAGTAGTTCAAGCGTTTTAATGTCTTTAAACAGCCGATGAAATCAACACAGCCTGCGCCAAAGGCAACATTTTTGAACTGACCCGAAAACTGATCGGTGACTGCAAGTGTGTCTTTGAGATGAATTTGGCTGATGGCACCAATCCCTTTTTCTAGTTCATGGCCGACTTGATTTTCAGGCCATGCAGATAGATTACCCAAATCTGGATAGACCTGCAAATAAGGGGATGGGATTTGTGATTTAATATCATAGAATTTAGAGATAGAATTCATGAAGGGGTCATCCATGATTTCGATCGACAGCACAACTGACTTGTTGGCAGCAATTGCCACACTTTTTTTTAGATTTTTGATAAAGTTATGTCGTGTGCCGATTGATTTGGCTTCATAATACACATCATAGCCAGCAAGTTGGATCGACCGAATCCCTAAATCGACTGCCAAATCAACTGCTTTCTGCATGATGTCAAGGCCATGCGCTTGCTTACTCGGGTCAGTTGAGCCCAGAGGATACCTGCGATGTGCAGATAAGCACATCGATAGTATGGGCATGTCTAAGGTAAAGCTGGCATCACGTATCTCTTTTCTTTGGGCTTTTGTCCAGTCTAATCTAGCAAGTCGCGCATCTGTCTCATCGATGGATAATTCTACAAAGTCAAAGCCTAAGGTTTTAGCCAAGCGAAGTCGCTCATACCAAGAGATGTCTTTGGGTAATGCCTTTTCATAAAGTCCTAACATATCAGGCCTCCCAAATCGCTTTTATCTCATCTAGGAAGGCGGTTGCTGCCTGTGCTGGGTCTTGTGCTGCGGTAATCCCTCTACCAGTTATGAAGGTGTAGACAGCCATCCCCTTAAACAATTTCAAGGTATCCACGTCCAAGCCACCTGTTACTGAGACCTGAAAGCCCATATCGATTAATTTTTGAATCTTGGCTAGATCCTTTTCTCCCCAAGTCTCCCCTGCTAAAAGGGCATCACGGCTCTGATGGTAAATGACTTGCCTAATCCCAGCAGCTAACCAGAGTTGTGCTTGCGCATACGTCCAGTCACCATATAGCTCCACTTGTACTGCTGCTATTTTTTCAGCTGCTGCCTTCATGGTCGGAATCGTTGCGCAGCAAATGACTGTCGTCCAATCCGCACCAGCCTTCTGAACATTTTCAGCGACGGTACCACCTGCATCCGCACATTTTGTATCGGCAACGATCGTCTTGTCTGGATACATGGCACGAATACAGCGGACAGCCTGATCTCCTGCTTGGAGGATTAAAATCGTTCCTACCTCGATAATATCAACGATATCACCGACAGTTTTTATCGCCTTGATCGCACTTGGTAGATCTGAATGATCCAAGGCAACCTGTAAATTTGGTCTTGTCATATTGGTCTCCTATCCACGTGTCATCAAGTCTGTTTCAGTTTCAATCCGTTCTTGAATCTCTTTGGCACTCATGACATTTTTGACCCCGACAATCGTAATCCCTTTTGCCTTTGCACCGTCAAACATCTTCACAAAATTCAAGGGGGTAAAGACAACATCATAATTGGCTGCTTGGCCTTTTCCTTCTGAAATAGAACAGTGATGGATACTTGTAATTTTGATGCCTAAGGTCTTCATTGCCGTTTCAACACTACGTTTCATCATCAAACTTGTTCCTGAACCATTGGCACATGATACTAATACTCTCATTTTATTCTCCTTTTATTATCCTGACACTTTTTTCACTTACTAGAGGTTACTTACGCGCAGCGTAGGCATCATAATCTTCAACGACTAAGAAATAACCATCTGGGTCTTTTTTATACTGCAATTGTGGAATCACAACTAGGATGATGACAACGACCGCAATACCAAAGTAGCCTAGGAATTTCATAATGACAGTAAATCCTGGCCACACCGTCGCCCAGTCAAACATACCAATATAGCCGCCATATTTTGATAAACCGACCCATGTCGCAATCAAGGCTGAACCACCTACTTGGATGATTCCTGACAGAAACGGTAAAATACAGGCTGCTTTAATCCCACCCCGGTTATTGGCATAGACGGCAAATGCTGCATTGTCAAAGAAGAGGGGAATAAAGCCTGCGATGATGACAGTCGGTGATTTGAGTAAAATCAAGAGACCAATCATTAAAAATTGACCTAAGGCACCAAACAAGAAACCAATCGTGACCGCATTTGGTGAGCCAAATGCAAAGGTTGCAGCAACGTCTATCCCTGGCACAGCACCTGGTAACAAGGTATTTGAAATCCCTGTAAAACTCTCTGTCAACTCTGATACGAAGGTCCTAACACCAAGCTGTAGAATGGCTAGATTGACCGCAAACTGTAGGGAGGTCGTCATAATGTAGAAGAAGAAATTTTGTGTGGGTAAAATAATCTTGTGATCTACAAAATAGCCTTTCCCCAAAACGGTCATAATAATCCCAAAAAAGAATAACATGAGAATCGCTGTCGCAACCATATTTTCATTAAAAATAGAGAGAAAACCTGGCAACTCGATATCTTCGATCTTCTTAGACTTTTTAGATTTAAATTTCTCAGCAATCGCTGATACAATCGCAATCCCAAAGACTTGTTGGTGGGCGACAGCAAATCCTGCGCCTTCTGTTAGTTCCTGTGTATAGCCAACTGTCAGATTTGACCCGACAGCCCAATATAGGCCTAAGATAAGTCCCATAACGGCTAATATTTCAACGCGTCCCAAGTTGGGGAAGCAAAATAAAATTAGCCAGAAAGCTGTCGCTGCTTGTTGCACCTGCACATTACCTGTTGTAAACACAGCCCGCATTTTTGTATATTTCTGAAATCTCACTAGCACAATATTTGCGATAAACGCGATCAAAAGTAAGATCATAACATCGCCAAATGTACGACCGAATGTTTCCATAATCCCTGCATCGATGGCATTTTGTCCAAAATAAGGGTCAATTACTGTCGCCGCCAAGTTGAACCGGTCTTTTAATCCAGCCAGAATGGGCCGAAAGTTATTCACCAAGCCACCCGATCCTACTGTTAAGATAAAATAGCCAACTGTTGCTTTCAAAAAACCAGCTAAACACTCATACCAAGGTTTCTTCAACAAGATATACCCGATTAGCACAATCACACCGATAAAATAAGCAGGTTGTGTCAGGATATTCTTGGCAAAGAAATCCCATACGACCATGATTACAGCAAATACATTTTCCATGTTACGATTCTCCTTAATGGCTAGTGATCATTAAATGCGCTAGCCTGCTAGTCAACTACGTTTGGAGCAAGCTTTCAAAGTCAGAAATAGTGGTGATCTTGTCAAGCGCTTCAATCACCCCATCCGTCATCAGTAAATCGGATAGATTGGCGATATTTGTCATATGTTCATCTGGATTTTTTGCAGCTAGTGTAAAAAATAGGCTAGCTTGCTTTTCTTCATTACCAGCTTCAAAATAAATTTTTTCTTTAAATTTTGTGAAACTAATTGCTGTACCAAAAACACCAGAACTTTTATCAGTCGAGTGTGGCATGGCAACACCTGGTACAATCACGATGTATGGGCCATAGTTATGAACAGCCGCTACTACTTCTTCCCTATACGTCTCATTTATAATTCCTTTATCAATCAGATTTTCACAGGATATCCGAATCGCTTCCTCCCAGTTTTCAGGTTGTCTATCAGAAATTCTGACCAAATCGTGATCATGCAAATACCTAAGCATCTCTAGTTGTGCCATATGTCTACCTTTCCTTACTTATAAGAATGATGGGAATGGTGTGTCATTATCAATTGCAAAGACATCATCAAAGCCACGGTCAAAGTTGAACTCCAAACGGTCTTTGTCATCTGGGTAGGTGAACTTACCACCAACTTGCCAGATAAACGGTTTGAACTGATAGTTTAGCCGATCTTTTTTAAATTGCCAAATTGCTGTGATTTCTTTAGGATCAGCCATGAAATTTGCCCAAATATCATAATGAACCGGAATCACAACTTTAGCATTTAGCGCTTCTGCCATCCGCAACATATCTACTGAAGTGACCTTATCCGTGATACCACGTGGATTTTCACCATATGCGCCTAAACAAACATCTATTTTATGCTCATTTCCGTGCTTTGCGAATAGATTGGAATAATGGGAATCCCCAGCATGATAGACATTACCACCAGTTGTTTGGAAAAGATAGTTGACGGCAAGCTCATTCATATCCTGTGGCATTTTATCTTTTAGGATCACCTCAGGATCAGGTTCAGTCACCAAGACAGTCCTGTCAAAGGCCTCAAGTGCTAAGAGTGTGACATCGCCAATTTCAACTTCATCTCCAGGATGAACAACGATCGTTTTATCAGCTGGAACACCCCATTTTAGCCAGATATTCACCACTTCTTGTGGGCCGATAAATTTAGCATCTGGACAGTTGCTGTTAACTGCCGCTGCAGTATTGATATCTAGGTGATCCGAATGAATATGCGTCACCACCAAAGCATCAATGTCTTTTACTGCAAATGGATCAATGACAAAGGGTTGGGTCCGCAAATTGGGTTGTTGTTTCAAGGCCCCGCTCATGCGCATCATCTGATGGCCTTTTACCATCTGTCCGCTGCCATGTGTCCGTTTACCAGTCCCGCACCAGAGATCACAAAGGATATTGGTGCCCCCTTCAGATTTCAACCAAATGCCCGTACAGCCCAACCACCAAATAGATACTGTAGCTGCCTTAACGACGGTTGTCTCAATTTCTTCGTTGAGATAAGTCCCCCACTCTGGAAATGTTGAGAGTACCCAAGATTCTTTTGTCACCTCTGTGATTTTGTTTGCCATTGTTACGACTCCTTTTCGTCTCACTCAGATTGATTGTTATTTCCTTTACAAGACTATGATAGCAAAAAAGAAACCGCTTTCAAAGAACGTTATATGCTCGTTTGAGTGTTTTAAGCTCATATGACGCTAATAAAGGATAATACTGCTTTTAAAGCGTTTTCAAAAAGCGTATACTGGACTTAAACGATCATATAGTTTTTTTATGACTATCATAGGCTTATAAAAATTTAAAAGGGGAATCACTTTGAAAAATGCTATCCGAAACATTCAAGCTAGACAGCAAACCTTACTAGACATGCTGAAAGACGATCAAGCGCATACTGTAAAGGCACTGAGTTTATCTCTTAAAACATCCGAAACAACCATCCGACGGGATCTAGCCAGTCTTGCCCGAATGGGAAAAGTTAACCGCAGCCATGGCAAAGCCAAGATTTCAAAAACAGGTCTTGAGATTGACAAGTGTGATAACCAAAATATCGAAGTGATTAAAGAAGCCTTAGCCAAGACAGCTGCTTCCTTTGTCAAAAATGGTAATACAGTCTTCATCAATTCTTCTTCTGCTGCCCTTGATGCAGTCAAATATCTGATTCATAAACAGGTAACGATCATTACAAACAATGTCAAGGTCGCGGCACTTGATCATAACTCGGAATCCTCTGTCTTTTTATCAGGTGGCGAAGTCCGCTTTCCTAAAGAGGCGCTAATTGGCCAGTCAGCCCAAGCCTTCTTTGAAGCCATACAGGCTGATATTGCCATTATCGGCTGCTACGGCATCTCCGCTGAACGCGGTCTAACGACACCCGTCATCCATGAAGCTAAAATTAACGAGGTGATTGTCAAGCAAACCCGCGGGATCGTGATTTGTATCGCTGATTATCGTAAGATAGGCGAGTCTGCTAACTTTAAAAGCTGTGACCTCTCCTATATTGATTATCTGATTACTGATACCTTCTCAAATCCAGACAAGCTCAAACAAATAGAAGATTGCGGGGTCAATATCATCCAAATTCAAGTTTGAGCTAGCCTTTAGTTAGCATACCAGTCATGATCCGATGCCTTTTGCTTCATCAGCTGTCCAAAATATAGTACAATAAATCTAGGGAGATGAACTAATTATGACATTATTGACATTCAAAAAAAGCGCAACACTTGTTGCAGCTTTAGGGTTTGCATTTAGCCTAGCGGCTTGTGGTAATCAAACTAAGGGAGAAGCGACTAAACCTAGTACTGCTTCAACAGATACAGCAACGATTACCTTAGACTTTGAAAATGACAAAAAAGTAGACGAAACAAAAAAGGTAACGATCAAAAAAGATCAAACCTTACTTGAAGCGCTCAAAGACACCTTTAAAGTTGAAGAAAAAAGCGGCTTTATCACATCAATCGATGGTAAAAAACAAGATGAAACAGCTAAAAAATACTGGATGTTCGATATCAATGGTAAAATGGCCGATAAGGGAGCAGCAGATATTCACTTGAAAAAAGGGGACAAAGTTGCCTTCTACCTCGGTAGTTTTTAAGCTAATAAAAAAAGCCGTATTGGCTTTTTTTATTAGCTTAATTTTTTTCTCTCAAGCCGCTATAGGCGTATTCAACTTTGATACACTTGTCCATGACGACCTTATCACGCCCATTTTCCCGTAAAATCTGGGCAGCTTCCTCATTTTTTAGTCCCAGCTGTGCCCAAAAAACGTCGGCATCTGTTTGGATAAAGTCACGTGCGACCTCAGGCAGAAACTCGGAACGTCTGAAAATATCAACGATATCGATATGTTGGGGAATATCCTTGATATTGGCATAAACTTTTTCGCCCAGTATCTCTTGACCAGCAAGTCTTGGATTCACTGGAATGATCTTATAGCCGTCAGCCTGAAGGGCTTGACCAATCATAAAACTCGTCGCTTCTTCCCGATCAGACAAACCGACCACAGCAACGGTCTTGGCCTGACGTAGATAATCTACAATCACCTCTTTGGGCTTGTTTTCAAATGTATCAGTCATCCTAACTCCTTTATCTTTGACTTCTAAAAGAATTGCTTAATTGCCTATCTCTTTTTAGCATTTAGCTAGCACATACGAGACGGATGTATCGTCACAGGACTTTATATCACGTCAGTAATATCGTTAACGGGTAGGCGATAAGACGCCGTACCTTCAGTATCTGAATAGCCCATCGTAATGATTAATTCAGGACGGAAACGCTCCTCTATGGCTAATACCTCTTTTGCCTTCACTTTATCAAAGCCAAGAATCATGTTTGTTTTCAGACCTTTATCAGTCGCCACAAGGACAATGTTTTGTGCGACAAGACCAATATTTAAGGCTAAATAATCCGATAGTTCCTCCGGAGAAAATTTATCAAACATCCCTGGTAATCTTGTTAGCAACATCTCTTTAGATGCTTCTGGTAAGAAATCTGCACCGATCTCGACCAAATCATGCACACGCGCTGTTAAATCCGTATCTGAGTAGACGACTAGTGTTGCACCAGCTGCTTCATGTTGTGCGGCATTTTTACCATGCATGGCTGTCGATAATGCTGCTCTTTTCTCATCAGATGCGACGATGGCAAAATGCCAGGGTTGGATGTTATGGGCTGATGGTGCCAGAATCGCTTCTGCTAGAATTGCCTTGACCTCAGCGATAGGTAGTCTACTGCCATCAAATTCTGTTACTTTATGGCGACTATGATTCACTTTTGAAAATTCCATTATCGGGTAACTCTCCTTAATAATTTATAGGCTAGGTAGGCAAGTATCCCACCAACTGTGTTTGTAATCAAATCATCAATCTCAAAGACACGATCGAAGTTAAAGAGTAAATCTAAAATAGCCTGCGTCGTCTCGATCGAAAGGCTCATGCAAAAACTGATGAGTAAGACTTTTTTGAACTGGCGTATCCTTGGCACGAGCAAGCAAAGTGCAAAAACCAGTGGAAACAATAAGAAGATGTTAGCAACATTCTGCAAGATGATGATTAACATATCCTGTAGATTCGGAATTTTACCAAAATGAACGAGTGTGTTAAAAGGCATCAAAATCGTTGTCACCCTACCAAAGTGCTGTATACCAGGTGTCTCCACATTTTTGATGCTAGGATAGACACTCTGTGGTAAAAAACACATGAGGCAAATCGCGATAACATAGGCTATGGCCAATCCTTTTATAATCTTTTGATATGGCTGCTGCAACTTGTCTTGTTTATCAAATAATCTCATAATTCATTGTAACATAAAACACTAGCTGTCATAAGCAGTCAACTAGTGTTTTTTATAGTGCTATCAGCTCAGCTTTTCAGCTTAGACTGTTACAGGTTCAGTTACCTTAGCAGCACCTTTATCTTTTTTCATCGTCTTACTTCTGAGCTGACCACATGCTGCATCAATATCTGTCCCATGTTCTTGACGAATGACACAGTTGACGCCGCCTTTTTTCAGGACATCATAAAATTTGAGGACGTCTTCTTTTGTAGAACGACTATATTGATCATGCTCACTTACTGGATTATAAGGAATCAAGTTAACGTAAGCTAGCTTTCTCATGTCCTTTAATAGCGCGACTAATTCACGCGCATGCTCAGGTTTGTCATTGACACCACGCAACATGATATACTCAAAAGTTACCCGTCTATTTGTTTTATCCAGATAGTAGTTAATCGCTTCAAAAAGCGTTTCGATTGGGAATTGGCGGTTAATCCGCATGATGCTTGTTCTAACATCATTATTTGGGGCATGTAATGAAATCGCTAGGTTAATTTGCAAACCAGTGCCTGCAAATTCCTTGATTTTATTTGCCAGGCCAGATGTTGAGACCGTAATATGACGGGCGCCAATCGCTAAGCCATGGTCATCATTAATCGTTTTAATAAACTTGATGAGGTTTTCATAGTTATCAAATGGTTCACCAATCCCCATGACAACGACGTGGCTGACACGTTCATCAAGCCCTCTTTCGTCAAAATACTTTTGAACGAGCATGATTTGTGCTGTAATTTCACCTGCCGTCAAATCACGTTGTTTTTTAATGAGGCCTGAGGCACAAAATGTACAGCCGATATTACAACCCACTTGGGTTGTCACACAGACTGAAAAGCCATATTTCTGACGCATAAGTACCGTCTCAACCAACATTTTGTCAGGTAATTCAAATAGGTACTTAACTGTACCGTCCTTAGATTCTTGTACCAAGCGTTGGATTAGCGGATTAATCACAAAGGCCGCGGTCAATTTCTCGATAAAGTCTTTAGGAATATTGGTCATATCCTCAAAAGTCTCTACACGTTTTTTATAAAGCCAGTCCCAAATTTGGGTGGCACGGAATTTTTTTCCACCATTATCAATCGACCAGTCAATCAACTGATCGCGTGTTAAGCCATATATGGATGGTTTTGTTTCATTAGTTTGGATAGTTTTAGTCATGTTAATAGTTTACCACTAAAAGTGCAACTTGTCATCAGGCTTTTTTCCCTAGTTAACCAATAAAAATAAGGCTAAACGCTGGTGGTTTAACCTTAAGATAATTCATCATTTTTGACGTGTTCTAACAACAAAAGCAGGTCGCTTAGTCGCTTTGGTTTCATGTGAAACATGTGTATCTTCTGTTTTGACAAACGGCGTACGCGCCTTTTCTGACTTGTCTTTTTGAACAAATGTTGGTTGAGTTGTTGGTCGACGCTTTTTAGTCACATTAGTTGGCTTAGCATGTGCTTGCTTGGGTTGAACCGGTTTAGATTGCGCTTGTTTTGACTGAATTTGTTTAGATTGAGACTGTCTTGCTTGAGATGCGCCTTGAGCCACATCCCGTTTTTGTGATTTCGCGACCACTTTTTTTGATCGTGTCTCAGATGAAACCGTCGGTTTTACCTCATAGACTTTTTCTGCTAAAAAGGGTGCTTCTCGTTTGATATCTTTACTACGCATCCGTTTCAGGACAAAAAATGCTGCCCCATAATTCATATATTCTTTGATGTAGTCTTCAAGATGAGAAATTTTCAAGTCATCTGGCATTTTCTTACGTGATGCTGAGAAAAATCCTTTTAGCCGTAGCTGCTCATGCCCCCAATCGCCGACGACATAATCATGCTTTGCAAAAATATCAGAATAACGTTGCTCCAATTTCTCTTTATCAAAGCCATCTTGGTAATTATGTACGAGATGAAAGACCTTATCTCCGATTGTGACCACATCATCTAGGACAATCACGTGCTCGCCTGGAAACTTGTTATAATTTTTTTCTTCTTCTGGAATTACTTTTGCCATATCCTATCATTTCTTTCCTTATACTTAGTTACGATCAAGTTGCTGATCCGCTACGCTATCAGTGGGAAGCACCTTGTTTTAAATAATCTGCTACAATTTCTCTCATGAATCTTGGAAACTGAATTTCTGCTGTTCCCGATGCTTTCAATATTGGAAAATAAGCAGCAAATAAATACTGATCAGGAACTAATATCCGATAATCTGCGTCATCAATAACTGGAGACCCCTGATACAAAATCTGGTTATTTTCATAGGTCATGCCTGATAAAATGATGTCTCCAAATACCTTCCCTCTAAAGCCCATGCCAACGATTTTTTGTGTTTTCAGGTAATTACCAACATCATATAGCTCAGCCATGATCGCCTTAAGCTCTGATCCACTCACCGTCCATTTTACCATGCGAATACTGTGGGGTAAGATGTCATGTAAGTCATCCAAGGTTAGGATTTGTGGTATCGCGTCAACAATCATCCCACTATTTATGATGACCGCTGGTACCTGATTGGCCACAGCCAAAATATCTGCAACAAAGTGTGATGCCTGGTAAGTCGGATATTGGTTTGCATACTCATTTGGTAGACAAGCAACTTGATCCGCTTTTAATAGGTCATGCCCACGACTGGCCAATTCAGCTATCACTGCTTTATCTTCCGGTTTAGACGCCAAATGATGCTTATCTTCTGCAATAATCTCAGATTGAATACATTGGAACTGATCGTCAAACCGCAAGGTCACCTCACCCACATATTCGCCGTAACGGCCTGCAGCAGCTAGCATTGTCCCATCAATATATTTTCCAAATTCATACACATGATGGGTATGGGCTCCCAAAATAAGATTTAGGTTATCAAATGTTTGTGCTGCTTGTTCATCAAAACGCCAGCCAAGATGGCTTAATAATATGGTGAAATCAGCTTCTGAATTTGCCAACTGCTTGGCTAACACAGCTTGCGGGTCTAAAATATCCCAACCCATGTCTGGATAAGCGAGTGGGTAGGGTGCTGTCAACCCAAAAATATCAATGGTCATGCCAAAAGACGTCACAACCGTTTTTTTCTCAACAGCCCAGCTAGGTTGCAAACCCTTGTCTTTGAGGTTGGACAAAATGATGGGGAAATTGGCTGAGGCATAAAGCACGTCTAGCATTGACTTTTGCAGGCCCAATCCTTCATTATTCCCAATCGTTGCTGCTGTCAGCTGCAAGTCATTCATCAAGGCGATATTGCCCTTGCCAAGTGTTACCTCTGTGAGCGGATGAGAACGATCGACATTATCGCCGATATCAAATCGTAAGACATCTGAAAAACCAACTGATTTTTCCCTAAAAAAACGCTTAATTTTCGGATAGTTTTCGAAATGAGAGTGTAAATCATTCAAATGTAAGATTTTTAACACATTTTCTTGATTAATCATAGCTTCATTATAGCAAAAAAGGCGATCTTGTGTCGCCTTTTCAATTCATTATCCGTTTATGAGCATGCCAACTTATCCTAAAATTGAGCTTTGGGACTATCTACCATGATATGAGGTTGTAATATCATCTAAAATAGCAAGCATCTGGCGTTTCTTAACCTTACCGAATATAAATGACATGACTGTGTCATTTATATTTTGTATCATACCAAGTGACTGACTTGTTTCAGTAATGATGACATCTGTTGACTTGTCATCAAGCTTATGAAGTTCCCAACGTGTCTTAAAAATATTCTTATTCGTTGAGGTTGTAAAGGCGTAGACAGATGGTTCCTCCACGTCATCAAATTTAATGCGACCTGATTGATGCTTACCGAAGGTCTTCTTATACTCAAATCCAGTCAGGCTGGTAATTTTTGGTGATCGCCCAGTATGCTGGTAGATATCATACAAGCTAGATGCCACAATTTGGTCAAAAATGAACTGCCTAGGTACATCAAGTGTCTTTATGATTTTCACTGTTTCTCTCCTTTTTTGCGCTACCCCTTACCATCATGATACCAAGTATACCGAGTATGATGCTAAAGATGACGAGTCCCTTATTATTTTGATAGGTGCTGACAAATATGAGTAAGGCGACACTCACCACACCCCATCCCCATTGTTGCATACTTTCTCCTTTATCTGATACGAGTTGTATCCTATCAGTCATTTTACGACGCGTTTCATCCATCTTATTCTATACAATGATGAAAAAAACTTCCTTTTAACTTGTCAAAAGGAAGTTTAAGTCAGACTAAATTAGTCAGCATCTTTTGTCCCATTTGCTGCAATAACAAAAGGTGCCCAAATTGCAAGTGCTGCAATAAATGATACTAACGTCACGATTGGTGCACGCCAGTCATAGGCTGTTGCCATCAAACTCATCAGGAATGGTGGTACAACCCATGGTACTGTTGTCACAATCGGATCTACTAAATGCCAAGCAGTTGCTGCATACCCAATCGTTACGCCTGCTAGTGGTGCAAGAATAAACGGAATGAAGAAGATTGGATTTAAGACGATTGGCAAACCAAACATAACAGGTTCATTAATGTTGAAGACTGATGGGCCAATGCCGAGTTTAGCAACAACACGGTAATCATCACGTTTAGACAGCGCAAGGATCATAATCAGGAGGGTGATTGTCCCACCGACACCGCCAAACCAGGCATAGCTATCAAATGAATTTCTTACCCACATGTAGGCATCGCCATTACCAGCTTCGATTGCTTTCTTAACAGCTTTCATACCGCCAGCTTGGTAGACGTTACTATTTTTAAGTAAGCCAACACCCCAAATACCTTCAAGTACTGGTGCCATAACATTTGACCCATGAAGGCCAAACAACCACATCAATGAGACTAAGAAGGTAACCAATAAGATAGCACCTAGACTTTGACCAATATGCATAAATGGCTCTGCAATGGTTTTTTGTACCCAGGTAATCATAACATCGCCATTTTTACCGAGCGTGATACTAAAGAGGTAATAGATAATCGCTGTTACGTAGAGTGCAACAGCTGCAGGAATAATCGCTGTAAAGGCCTTAGCTACTGCTGGAGGAACAGTGTCAGGCATCTTGATAGTAATTTCTTTTAGCATCAATTTTGCATAGATAATCGTTGCTAGGGCACCCATGACCATGATGACAAAGTAGGCATTCCCATCTAGAAATCCGAGTTTAAGCCAACCCCAACCACCTGCACTTAATGTGCCATCAGCATAGGACATGCCACTAGTTGCAGTCGTGCCGTTAATCGCCTTAGCAGCTGCAGCCGATAATTTGACTGCTGTTGTTGATGAAAATGAGAACCCAACACCCTGAATAAGGGCTGCAAGTGAGACAATCCCACCGGCTAGTTCATTCACTTTATAGGCTTTTGCAAGGTTATAACCCCATGAAAAGGCAAAAATAATACCAACAATTGCAAGTGTACCATTCCAAACAAATCCATTGACACTAATAATTTCTTTAACAACTGGAACCGTACTACCATCATAACCTGGGAAAAACTTGGCAGGTAAATCTCGAACAATGGCGTTAATCATTACTGCAATCGCACCCGCCATAGTTGCTGGCATCGTACCAATAAAGGCATCACGTAAGGCAACGAGGTGCTTTTGTGCGCCAATTTTTGCTGCTAGTGGGACGAAGTATCTCTCCATCCACGCTGTAATTGCATTCATAAAAACTCTCCTTTTTAAATTTAACGCATTTTAGTCTTTTTTAATAACCCGATAAAGCTCAATAATTTCTTTTGCTAAATCAAAAAATGCAATCCCTGTCATCAAGTGATCCTGGGCATGTACCATGTAGATCGATACAGGTACATCTTCACCGTTAGCTGCCTTGGTTAGCAAGTCAGTTTGACCATGATGTGCTGCAACGATTGCTGAGCCTGCAGCTTTAATCCGTTCATCAGCGGTCTCAAAATCCCCTGCTTTCGCTGCTTGAATCGCTTCGATCGCTGAGGATTTTGCTTCCCCTCCATACATAATCAGGGGCATGATAACTGCCATTTGTGCGTCGTCCATATGTCTCCTCTCAATCCTAAAATAAGTATGCATTGACTTGTTAAGCATTATCCTAAACCTAAGAAGTCAGAATGCGCGCATATCGGTATAGACCGAAATAAATAATGGTCTATACCGATAGCATACCATGTATCGAAAAATTATGCAACCCCTTACATTAATAAAACTGTTAATTACTTTATTTAAAAACCAAAGTACAGTTGAAAAGTTTAAAATATGGGATCAAAAAAAGCCTCAAATAAACTGAGACTTTGTTACTTATCAAGTTAATCACTTATCCCCTAAAGGCCATAAACACCATCCATACAGCTGTAAGGATAAAGATGGCTAAAAAAGCTATTTTTTTATTTCTGGAAATCTTATGTGCTAGTAGCTTGGGTGAAAAAGGTGCCGCAAGTAAAATACCACCTAGTGCACCACCAATATGACCTGTAATCCCAACATCAGTTTGAAACAAATTGATCACTAAATTTGCTAAAATCAAAATGGCGAATTGCTTACCAACCACTTGAAATGACGGATTTTTTGTCAAATAACCCAGCATGGCCATGGCAGAAAAAATACCAAACAGTGAGGTTGACGCACCTGCCGCTAAACTATACGGTTCGAAAAAGAAGCTGGTAATATTGCCATAGATCCCTGAAAATAGGTAAATGGCGAAGAAGCGTTGACTACCAAATATGCCTTCAATTTGTCTACCAATAAAAATTAAAGTAAAGAAATTGAGTAGAAAATGTTCCCAGCCGATATGGACAAAAATAGGGGTCACTAATCGCCATAGATGCGTCGGATTATAAATAATGTCTGGACCAAACAAGGCACCAAAACGGAATAAATTAATGGGTTTAACCGCTTGAGCACCATTCGCCAAAAACTGTGACAGCCAAACGCCTAGTGTAAGACCCGCTAAAATATACGTTGCACGATATTTATTAAATTCATTTCGATAGCTATTAAAATTTTTCATATTACTTTCATTATACCTTAAATAGTCTTGAGATGGCAATATCAAAGGGTTCTGGTTGAAAATCAGGTACGATTTGAAAGTCATAGACAAGGCTTACCGTGTCACCTTTAAAGTTAGCAAGATATCGGTCATAATAGCCACCACCAAAGCCAATGCGATAGCCCGCATTCGACCAAGCTAAGCCGGGAACGATGATTAAATCCGGGGTAACACTGATCGCATCACGCGACTCTTTTACCCCAAATGCTGTCATGACCAGTTTGTCTGGCTCATAATCGGTGAAGATCATCTGATAATTTGGAAGCGTTTTAGGAATGACAATCCGTTTGCTTTTATCTGTCAAAATGCTAGTCATATCAAACTCAAAGGCCATGGGTAGAAAAACAGCAATCACTTTTGCTGTTTTATAGCTATCTGATGCGAAAAATTGATCGAAAATCTTCCTTGTTTGCGCTTGTTTTTCAGCCAAATTAAAGTTTCTTAAGAGAAACTTCATCTTTTTTCGTATTTCTGCTTTCTTTTTCATATGTTTTATGATAACATAAAAGGGTAGTTTGTTCACGATTTAAAAAGTTTGGTTCATTTTGTTTCATCCTTTCTAAGCGGTTTCAGATTTACACAAAATTAAAATGCCCTCATGGGCGAAGGAGATTCAAAATGGCACAAGGTACAGTTAAATGGTTTAACGCTGAAAAAGGCTTCGGTTTCATCACTGGTCAAGACGGAAAAGACGTTTTCGTACATTTCTCAGCTATCCAAACAGACGGATTCAAAACTCTTGAAGAAGGTCAAGCAGTAAACTACGACGTTGAAGATGGCGCTCGTGGATTACAAGCTGTTAACGTTACACGTTAATTCCTAGTTTCAAATAAACCTAAGGACGTTCATTTGATCGTTCTTAGCGAAAAAACAAAGCAAACTTTCAAAGTCTGTTTTGTTTTTTTATTGTGCAAATGATGTCTTTTTTTCCTAATATCGCCTGCCACGATCTCTTTTTTTGTGTTAAACTATAGATATTCATCAGAAAACGATTTCATTTTCAACGTGTGTTGCCTATTTAGCATACGATCATAGTGATATAGAAAGGATACCCTGGCTGTGGATAGCTGATTACACTACCTGATTCACAGTCACATTTATCATGATAGATTTAACAAAAGGAACACCGATCAAAGTCATTTTATTATTTACTTTTCCACTACTCTTAGGCAATTTATTTCAGCTTTTTTATAACTTTATTGATGCCATCATCGTGGGTCATACACTTGGGAAAGATGCATTTGCAGCTGTTGGTGCGACAAGTGCCTTGAACTTTTTAGTGATGGGATTTGCGATTGGGATTACTAGTGGCTTTTCGATCATTATCTCACAACGATTTGGTGCCAACGATATTGAAGGTGTTAAAAAATCATTTATTATTGGCCTCTTCTTGACCTTAGTCACCTCCATTGGTCTGACCATCATAGCCTACCTGTTTTCATTTCCTTTGCTTCAATGGATGCAGACCCCCCAAGCCTTAATTTATGATGCGCACGACTTTTTGAAAGCTATTTTTGGCGGTCTGATTTTCACCGTCCTATTTAATTACTTATCAAACGTACTGCGTGCTATAGGGGACTCTAAAACACCGTTAATCGCCCTGATCATCTCTACTATCCTCAATATTATTTTAGAATTTGTCTTCATACTTGGCCTACACGCAGGTGTTTTCGGTGCTGGTATCGCAACGATTATCGCTCAAGCATTCTCTGTGATTTATCTGATCATCTTTATCAAGCTTAAACTACCACTCTTACATGTTAAGAAGCGGCATTTAAGCTTAGACAAAGCAGAGATTAAAAAGCACTCCGCCCTAGGTTACCCCATGGGATTCCAGTCTAGTATCATCGCCTTGGGCAGTTTAACCTTACAGATTGTCCTGAATAAATTGGGTACAGATGTCGTCGCCATGCAAGCCATCGGCCGACAAATCGATCAACTTGCCATGCTACCGATGATCAGTCTAGGACTTGCCGTGACGACCTTTACCGCTCAAAACTTCGGTGCTAGACAGTATAAGCGCATGCTTGTTGGCCTCAAGCACTCGGTCATCATCAATGTTATCTGGGGTATTTTGTTTACAGTTATCCTCCTTATCTTTAACCAATTTTTCTCCGGATTATTTATCAGCGCCAAGGAAACAAACATTATTCACTTAGCCTTTGACTATTATCTAGTAAATGGGGCCTTCTATTGGCTTTTAGCCATCCTATTCGTAGTGCGCTCCTTTATCCAAGGCTACGGTAATAGCTTAGTCCCTACCTTAGCTGGCATAGCTGAGCTCCTCATGCGTGCTGGGGTTTCTGTACTCAGTCTCGTCACAGTCGGCCTAATCGGCGTTCTATTCTCAAGCCCTGCCGCCTGGATAGGCAGTGTGGTCATCCTTGTCCCAAGTTATTTTCAAATTACCAAGGACTTGAGAAAGAAAAGTGAAAAAGAACTACCCGTCATCTAGTTGTTGCAAAAAATGATGACGCCATTATTCCTGCCACCATAGAGGATACAGAACCAAAATAAGCCATTGTCCCTTACGACGATGGCTTATTTTATTAGTCACTGCTGCTCATACAAGGATCCCCAATTAAAAAGCTGGGATCAAGGTTGCGCTATGTTCTTTTTCTAAGAAGTCACGAACTGTTTGACTTGTCATTGCTTTTTTTAGTGCCTTGATTTTATCTGATTGCTCATTATCTTCTCGTGCAACAACTTGAATGGCAAAGCGATCATCGATTTTCTTTTCTAAAAATAGGGCGTCAGATGGTTTTAATCCAAGTTTAGCGATATAGGTCGGGTAGTTATAAACAAGCGCTACCCCAGGCTCACTATAAGCCTCTGATAAATTGAGTAGGTCTACTTGTAACCACTCTAGGTGTTTTGGATTGGCCGTCACATCTTTTATCGTTCCATTAGCCCCAACACCTGCAGTTAAGGTGATTAAGTTTTGTTCAGCAAGAATTGCTAACGCACGACCTTGATTTGATGGGTCGTTTGGTATCGCTACCTTACTCCCATCAGGAATCTTGTCAATGGCTTTGTATTCCTTAGAATAGAAACCGACCTTAGCGTTATATATCGGTTGAACGGCCACTAGTTTCGCTTGTTTTTCTTTATTGTATTTTGTCATATAAGGTTTGTGCTCAGCAAAACTGGCATCAGCTTCTCCACTTGAGACCATGTCATTATAGGCAACATTATCAGTGACTTGAACAAGTTTGATATCCCAACCATCAGCTTTAGCGACTTTAGCAGCCAGCTTAACCACATCTGTCATCGGTGTCGTCTGACTGGCAACGGTAATCACCTTGTCAGACTTATCGCCACTACTTTTACTGCTAGTGGCTTTGTCCTTACTTGTCCCACATGCGGCCAAAGAAAGGCCTAACCCTGCTACTGCGACTGCTACAACCCATTTTTTCAATTTAAAACTCCCATTCTTGTTGATTATTTATATCTATTCGAGCACCACTAGCCTATTTTGCAGACTAGAATGCTATAGTGTTACTTTACTATCTGGATCACTTGCGTTTATCTAATTTGTAAGCCACCTGATTGCCTATCATCTGAATGATGAAAACTAGGAAGATAATAAGTGCGATAGCAAGTCCCATAATACCGTATTGATAACTTTGATAGCCGTATATGAGCGCAAAACTGCCAATACCGCCACCACCAATGATGCCCATAACGGTCGAGTAGGAGACGAGACTGACGACTGCTGTCGTATACCCCAATACTAAGCCACTTCTAGCCTCAGCCAATAAAAAATGCCAGATATATTGCCACTTCGTCGCACCTAATGCACTAGCTAGCTCTCTAGTTGCGACAGGAACATCAAGCAATACCTGCTCGACTAATCTTGCAAAGATGACAATCCCGATAAGACTTAAGGAAAACGAGGCTGGATAAGGACCAAAGGCTCTACCCAACAAAAAACGTGTTAGGGGAATTAAGGTGATGACAAACAGCAAGTAAGGAAATGACCTGACAAAAGTTACGATAAAATTAAATAGCCAATACCTGATAGTACGCTTCCCTTGAATCTGTGGATTGGCATCAAACATGGCAATCCCCAAAGGCAAGCCAATCAGCAAACAGCTCGTCATGGCAATGCCCATCATGATACCAGTTTCTTTAAGTGCTAGTATCAGCTCTGGCAAGTAGTACTGAATCGATGTCATGAAGCTCATCTAGCAAGCCTCCTTTGCACTTTTTCCAGATAGGACATAGTCGCTTCGGCTGCCAGTTGTGGCTGATTGTCGACTGTTCCCAGTAAGTGACCCGCTTCTAGGACGAGCACACGCTCACAAAGTTGCTTAACGGTTGCCAAGTCATGACTGACAAAAAAAATCGTAATGCCAAACCTGTCATGGCTGTCTTTTAGTAAGCGCAAGATAGCTGCCGTGTTTTCCTCATCTAGCGAGCTAGTTGCTTCATCACATAATAAAATTTCAGGCTGCCTGACTAAAGCCCTAGCAATCGCCACCCGTTGCTGTTCCCCGCCAGATAAATCCGCAGGATAAGCATCCGCCTTCTCCCCCATCCCAACAAAGGAAAGTAAACTTGCAACACGGTCCGTCTCTTTTTTACCGACTAGCCTCAAGGGGAGGGCGACATTCTGCGCAACCGTCTTATTCGCTAACAAGTTATAGTGTTGAAAGACCATGCCGATTTTTGCCTTGTATTGGGCCGTCTGTTTGCTGCTTAACTGATCCGTCGACTGACCATCAATTACGATCTGACCAGTTGTTGGTGTCTCCATCAGGTTTATCAGTTTTAACAAGGTCGATTTACCAGACCCACTTTTACCAACAATCCCTAGAATCTCGTTTTTAGCAACCGAAAAGGACAGGTCATCTAATGCCAGATGACTGGCATACTGTTTAGATAAATGCTTTACTTCAATCATCTTGTCCCCTTACTTATCTGGTCTACTGTTTTATCGTATGCAAGGCAATAGCTTACAAAACCCAGTTGTTTTTTATTAACTAAGTCTAATAAATGTCAATAAACAGACTACACTTTATTTTACAAAAATATTGATTATTCACAAAACATAAGGTTTATAAAACACCTTTGCTTAGATGAGTTGCTTACTTATTTTATTGCCTAGCTTGCATAAAAAAATCGTCTCCTACTAACAGGATAACCGATTCTTTTTACTTAGTCGCTATATACCACTGAAGCTCAGCTTTTGGTAATTTTTCTATCCCCATTTATCATCAAGGCTAGCAATCGTCAGACTTGCAGTCTCAAGTTTTAAGTCCCTTTAATCAACTATCTCTCACTTATTGACGACCTTAACCGGAATTGTAAACTCTTGATACTTGCCTGAACTATTTGTTACCGCCACAGTTATGGGATACACTCCCGTAACTGCTGTATTGACCTGATTATCTTTCACCGTAACTAAAGGTCTAGTCGTCGTGCCATCACCTGAAGTATTAGTAAACTGTAGATAGGTTAAGGGGTTGAAGTTTGATCCTTGTGCAATTGCAATGTCTGCTGTTTGATTTTGGATATTCCCAAACATACTGCGATATGGCGTTATCACCATATGCTGTACAGTTGCTTTTTTATCAGCAGCACCCTCAACATAAAAACCAAGTTGATCTGTTTTTATAGTAGGTCCACCAATGTTATCTGGTCGGTAATAAAAGACTTGAGTGATCGTTTTTTCACCATCATTAACAAAGACTTCTATTGAGGATTCATCAACTAATGCCGTCAATTTAAGTTTACCTGTATTTGGGATAAAGGTATTTGTGTGATCTCGACCTGCGGCTAAACTATCTTTATCACCTGTTTGCAAACTATTGACATAAGCAAGTTGGGGGCCAAAATCATAGCCGACAAATAATTTACGATCAAATCCATCTGTTCCTCTGACATACATCCCTAAGGCAGTCGGTTTTGTTGCCTCATCCCAAGTAAATTCTGATGCAATCTTATACGCTGTCCCCTTATAATTGGTTACTAGTGCTGCATTACCATCATGCATATCACCTGTTAAGACAGTCCCTTTATCTGGTATCACGGTGCCTTTATTTAAGGCTGGCATAACTGTTTTTTCTCCATTTGCTTGATCAAGTTCGGGGATTGGGGCTTGCATCAATTTATAGCCACCGTCATATTTACTATCTGCAACTAATGTTAGCTCTCTAGGTGTCGTCATATGGCTATACCAAGGTGTCGTTTTCTGTAAATCAGTCCACTTCCAATTGCTCTCCCAGCTCAGCATGATACGTCTATCTCCAGTATTACCAAATGTCACACCTGCATAAAAGTCCTCCCCATAATCTAACCAATTAGGCTTTGATAAGGTCTTTTCTGTCGCGGGTGTCCAGGCACCTTTGGCATTCATATCACCAATCATATATTGCATACCGGACCCCGAAGCGTAGGCATGGTCTTGAACGCTCATCGTAAGCACCCATTTAGTCTCAGTGCTATCTTTAACTGTCATCGGAATTAGCTCTGGACATTCCCATACCCCAACACCACTATCATGTTGTCGTTGTATGGCAGAGGTGTAGGTCCAATCTATTAGGTTCTCTGATTTAAAAATCAGTGCTTGTTGACCCGCTACGACAACCATCAGCCACTGGCCATGCGCTTGATCATAGACAACCTTTGGATCACGGAAGTCTTTTGCATCAATACCAGGCAAACCTGAAATAGCTGTCACTGGGATAATAGCTTTTGGAGACTTCTGATTAGCTAGTCCAACCATATTATCTGCTACAGACTTGGCCCCATCAAATTGCTTAAATGTTTGGCCCCCATCCGTGCTGTATGCAAGGTGTTGCTCTTGTACCTCACTCATACCAAACCATGATCCCATGCCACCTTCACCTCCGTCATCCCAGCGTGTCGGCATTTGAAAACTACTCGTATAATAAGCAAGGAGTGTGTTTTTCCCTAAACCGCTCTTATTTTCCTTGTCTAATACAGTTGAACCACTGAAAATATATTTCTTACCATTGCCACCATTCCAATCCGTGCGAGGTTGACCTAAATAACGAACTTGTCCATTTTTACCATCCTTTGTAAACTGGCCTGTCGTATTTTTAAAGGTAAAATCCATGTCAGCTTGCTTATCAAGCATGGGGATTGCAACAGCTTGTTCTTGCCAGTTAATTAAATCATGACTTGTGGCATGGCCCCATGACATATCTCCCCAACTATTACCGTTAGGATTATATTGATAATACATGTGGTAGGTATTCGTCGTATCATCATAGACTAAGCCATTCGGATCATTCAACCAGTTCTTTGCAGCTGAATAGTGATATTGATTTCTAAATAATTCGTTGTATTGCCAACCGACTTGATTGGCAGAACTAGCTGCCTCAGCAGCAGCTGGTTTGACTAATGCAAATCCTGTCCCAACAACAAGACCTGCCATTAATACCTTACATCCCTTACGCAATAAATCTACTTTCATGCCACCCTCCTTTTTATAAAGCGCTTTCATTTTATGCTTATATAATAGACGTTAACTGACCTAACGCCGATTACATGTTTTAAAAATAGCGTTGCGACCATAGCAGTCAGCAACGCCATTAATAACTATATAAGATTCGGATAGTCTCTTATCCTAATACACCACCAGCATAACCTAGGATACCAACGGCAAAGATCACGATGATAATCAATAGTGGATTCACACCTTTTTTGAGTAACCAAGCGACAAACAAGGTCAAGCCAAGTGCTAACATACCAGGCATGATGCTGTCTAATACATTTTGAACGGATTGGATTTTCACTTTACCAGCAGCATCTTTCATTTTAGTTGCTTGTAAGACGATATTGATGTTTGTCCATTTGCTGATCAAAGCACCCATGACAAACAACCCAACGATTGAGGCACCCTCTGTCAATTTCTTGATCCGGCCGCCAGCCATATCTTTGATAATTTCTAAGCCTTTTTCATAGCCATAGAAGAGACCGAAATATTTGACTGTCAAGCGTAAAGCATTAATCAAGAAGAAGAAGAGGAGCGGTCCTGCTAGTGATCCTGTCAAGGCTAGAGAAGCACCTAACGCTGCAAATACTGGACGTGCTGTGCCCCAGAAAATAGGATCCCCAACACCAGCCATTGGTCCCATCAAACCAATTTTCATGGCTTGAATTGCTGAACCGTCGATATCTCTACCTTTTGATTTTTCTTCTTCCATGGCAGCTGTCACACCGAAAATCGGCGCTGTCAACCAAGGTTGTGTATTAAACCATTCTAAGTGACGCGCCAAGGCATCATCACGTTCTGGACCTGGTGGGTAGATTTTTTTCAAGGCTGGAATCATGACATAACAGAACCCTAGCGATTGTACACGTTCAAAGTTGAAAGATCCGAGTAGGAAATTTGAACGGAGAAACATACTTGTTAATTCTTTTTTAGTTAATAATTTTTCACTCATTTTATTTCCCCCTATGCGTCTAAGTCGTCATCGTCATCATCAAACACGACACCTGCTGGTGTGACAGCCGTTTGTGGTTGATTATTGTATTTTAATTGTAGGTAGATCAATGCTGCGATTAAGCCTAAAGCACCAAAGCCAACAAGGTTGAAGTTGGTAAAGGCTGCAAATAGGAAACCTGCGTACATGAACGGTTTCAAGTAAGGGACATCCATCATGTTAATCACCATGGCATACCCAACAACAACGATGATACCACCACCGATTTGTAGACCTCTTGTGATGACTTCTGGAATAGAACTTAGGAAATGTTGTACAGCAGTTGCAGAGATTAAACAAATAATCAAGGTTGGAATCATGACACGTAGGGCCTGCAAACTCATGGCTAGCAAGTGGGCACGTTCAATCCCTTTGTAATTGCCTTTTTTGGCCATATCGTCAGCTTTATGAATAAAAAATACAGTAATCGTTCTAACAAAAATTGTCAAAGCTTGACCAGCTGCTGCAAGGGGAACTGCAATCGCAATCCCTTGACCAATCCCTTGGTGTGAATTAATCACAAGAATAGTGGAGATAACTGAGGCGATTGCTGTATCAGGTGCCATAGCAAGCCCAACGTTCATCCAGCCCAAAGCCATCATCTCTAGTGTCCCACCGAGGATAATCCCAGTTGGAATATCTCCTAAAACAATCCCGACTAATGTACAGGCAACCAATGGGCGATGTGTTTGTGCTTCATCAACTACTGATCCAATACCAGTAATTGCCGCAACAATTAGTAATAATACAATTTGAATGACACTCATTTTTTTCCTCCTTCAAATGGAAAACATTGACAACTAGTGATGATCTCAGTCTTTCAAAGCACCCTCTAGAATGTCATTGAAGTCCTGTGATGTATCGCCTGGTAACTGACGCAACTCGTTTTTCAGTCCCAGTTCTTTTAATTTTCTAAAGGCTGCAATATCTGCTTCAGTAACAGAAACAGATTTGGTAATTTGTTTGCGTTCAACATCAAAGCGCATGCCACCAACATTGACTTCTTTCAAATCTACACCACCTTCGACAAGGCGAACGATGTCTGCTGGATTTTCAAATAATAGCATGGCTGTCGTCGTTGCATATCTAGGTGACTTGTAGGCACGAATCATCTTATCGACTGATACAGCACTTGCCGCAACATTGGCTGGTGCAACGGATAAGACTAATGTCTTACGCATTTCATCTGCAGCAACTGAATCACTGACAATGATAATGCGGTCGATTGGGCGAAGTTTTACCCATTTTGTTAGGACTTGTCCATGGATAAAACGGTCATCAATTCTTGCTAGTTCAATTTTCATAATAAATCATCCTCTTCATCATCTATAGGGTCTGTGGTCTTAGCTGCGTTAATGACTTCCGAGAAGATTTTAAAGCCTTCTTGGTTGATTAGTTTTAACTGTTGCTTAAGCGCATCTAAGTCACTGAATTCTTTAATTGCTGCGATTTCGAGTAACATGGGTAAGTTAACACCTGTCACAACATCTGCTAGTGGGTTATTGAACACCAGTTGCACTGCTGAGTTATAAGGTGTGCCACCAAACACGTCTACTAAAAATAAAATGGGTTCATCTGGAAACTTAGCCATTACAGCTTGATACTTGTCTTGAAGTTGCGGAATCCCTTCACCTTTTAAAAACGGTACAGCGATAATTTTATCGTCATGACCAAAAATCATTTCAAAAGCATCTAGTAAGCCTGTTGACAATTGACCATGCCCACTGACAATAATTGCTGTCATACTTTTTTCTCCTCTTCTTTTTCTTTACACTTATATAAGAGCAAGAAGTGTGCCAAACAGTGTTTTTTAACACAATTATTTTTAAGCCACCGTTTTGTAAGGGGTTTCAGGAATAAAAAAAGAGGGAATCTTTCAAAAGAAACACTCTTTAAAACAGTTGACAAGCATTTAAAACACTTTTTTTACTTATGAAACACTTGTTGCCTCAGCAAGTATTTCACAGATAAAGAGTTTTTCTCCTTGAGATAAACGCAGGTTGAGGCCATCCTCCATCGTTAATAGTGTTTTTGATACGATCGGTAGCAAGGCAAGAATGGGCTCACTTGCGATGTCCTCATAGGCTAGAGCATCTTCCTTAATCACACGCTCAAAGGCAAAGGCACTGTGAATGATCAATTTAATCAGCGTTGCATTCTGAAAATTCATCTGACATTCCTGCTGGACTTGATCTGTCCATTTTAATAAGAAATCTAACATCAATCTCGGATTCAAATAGACAAGGTGGGTCTCAAGCATATCTGCACATAAATCCCTGATGACATAGTTTTGGCTTTTATTGTCGACCTCACGCATCTCTCCCTTAGTCAAAATCTGGGTCAGCATATTCGTGCCACTACCTTCAATCAACTTTTCAAGTGAGATATAGGGCGCTTCAATTTTCGGGTTTTTGGTGCCAACACTTGCCAATACCTGATAGTTGGCTAAAATTTTGGGCATCTCTTCTTTGATTTTTAAAGCCGATAAGGTCAAGACACGAACATCCTCATCTGTCGTCCGCTCAATAATATCATTCAGCAAGGTCTCCACTTTCTTAGCAGTGCCAGAACCCGTCATACAAATCGACACGATTGCTTTTGGCCGACCTTTAGAGGTCTTTTGCGCACGAACTGCCGCTAAAAAGTCGCGTTTAACTGAATCATAGACATTCATCAGCGTTCTATCCGTATAGGCTGCTTTTCGAACGGCATCTAAGACCATCACTGTCGTCACATTTTGGATAATCCTGACCTCTATGCCACTTGCTTTGACTAGTTTGGGCTCAATCATGGATAAGGAACCCATGTCGACTAATAATAAAACACCCTTCCCCATATTCAACTTTTTCACTTTGTCGACAACTGCTTCAAACATCTCTTGAGGCGTCATAGCCAGTGACATATCAAGTGAGTCTATTTGAGCAACGCCTAACAATTCTGTGACGACATTAACCATCGAGGTTGCTGTACTATTACCGTGAGCAGCGACTAGAATACCTATTTTTTGATCCGTACTTTCTGTTTCCATATTGACAAGCAGCATGGCCAAATAAGCAACTTCTATATCCGGTAGACTATGATGGAAGGTGTTAAACACCTCGGATTTAAAGCGTTCAGCCACTTGATAAGCCAACCCATGGTCCTTTTTAAAGTGTTCAATCTCCTGCTCGACTAATAAATTGCTTTTTTCCCCACGCGCAAAATAAGCATCAATGTGCATAGCAAAAAAATAAACAAACCGTCTATCAAATTTGACACCCATTTCTGCTTCAGCAATCCCTTTTAAATCCGTGACAAAGTCGACAATCGATTTGTCAACAAAGTTTAGCAGATTTAGCGTGCTATCATAATTTTTAACATACTTTTTCAGATATAACTGCAACTCATCAAGCATGGTCTGTTTGATCCGCGTATGAGATAATCCCTCATCTTCCAGAACAGCCATCTTTTTATCAAGCGCATCATAGATGTTGTAATCCGTTGATGCCGCAGGTGCTACAGTTACCTTTTCAGGATGAATCACTGTCACGACATCAACATATTTTGAAATCGTCATCGCGCGCGCTAAGTTTTCACGACTGCTCATCCAGTCTTCCCGAATTTCCTCTGGCAGACTACGAATGTCGATATCTACTTCCTCAAAGCGATGAATACTTTTCAAAAAAGCTTGGGCACAGACGAGTTGAATCATTGATTTTAATTGACCGACATTACCAGAAGTCGTCGCATGCACAAGCGCATTAATCACATCGATCGAAATGCGGATTGTTTTCTTGATGCGCTTGGCTTCCTGACCAAATAAAAAGGTTGTCAATTCAACACGTTCCTCGATCGAGCGCTCGCTCAAGGAAGGAATTTGAATCGTCATCGGAATCCGTCTGACGAAGGTTTTTAATAAGGCTGACTCTGGGTTTTCTGTCGTTGCACAAATGATGAGGACTTTACTATGTCGTTTAACCCCACTCTCTCCCAAACGGTTAAATATCCCATTATCAATAAAATAAAAAAGCATTTCTTGGCCTTCTGGCGGGAGTCGATGTACCTCATCTAGCAGTAAAATACCACCATCTGCCTTTTCAACTAAGCCCTCCCGATCACTTTCTGCACCTGTAAATGCCCCTTTGGCATAGCCAAACAATTGACTCATCAGCAACTGCGGATTATTATAGTAGTCTGCACAGTTAAAACTCTTAAAGGGGGCATCTTCTGCTAGTAACCCCTCATATTGGGAGTACTCATAGGTTTTTTCCGCAAAAAAAGTCTTACCTGTACCAGTCTGACCTAGTAAGAGCATGTGTAAACCTGATGGTGGATAATAAACAGCTGCCTTAGCTTGGGAGATCACTTTTTTTAAGCTTGACTGGTAGCCAATGATTTGGTCAAACGGATTTTTTGAGTGCGCGAGTGTCACATCGACATTGCCTTCTGACTTGTCTTGATCAGAACCAATGATTTCAGCTACTGTTTGAATCTCCGTTACATCGTGTAACGTTTTATCTAATAGTGCTTCCATGCCTTCCTTAGGCAAAAAACGCACTGGATAGGTCGTCACTTTGATTGCTCGACCATCTCGTACTAATTTATTCAGTTCTAGGCTTGTATTAGCTCGACTAATTTCTAATGCCTTAGCAAGTTCAAGCGCAGGTGTCCCTTGCATTTCCTCCAGGTCACTGATAGTCTTATCAACCCATAGCTTACTTAAGGCTTGGTAGACGCGATCAATTCTGAGCATAACTCTCCTTTATTTCATACTTTATACCTCTATTATACATAAAATTTTAATTTTCATGAACTATCAATCAGGGATAGTGTATAATGAAATAAAAGCCCAAATAGAAAGATAGCTACCATGATAGCCAAACCCGCTAACCAGTTAACCCAACAGCAAGCACAAGCCCAGATCCAGAAACTTGCTATGACCCAAAAGATGCAGCAGTCACTTCGTGTCTTACAGTTCAACTCAACTGATTTAGTTGACTTTTTGCGTGAGCAAGCACTTGATAATCCACTTATCACGATCAAGTTAACAGCTGATCATTCTGCTGGGTCAAGCCTACCAACCCAAGCCAATCAGACATCCGAAGATAAGCATCAAGCCTTTTTAGCGCAATTACCAGCTGAAAAAATCTCTTTATTTGATCACTTAATAGAGCAGATTCATTTAAACTACCGAGATACTTTTTTGCGTACCCTCCTGCTCTATTTAGTGGGTTACATCGATGCAAATGGCTATCTGATACTTTCACTCGAGACTGCTGCTAGTCAAGCGGGCGCAACAGAGGTTGAGATGCTTGATGCCCTCACACTATTACAGCAGTTAGAACCTGCGGGCATCGGCGCTAGAACTTTACAGGAATGTCTCATGTTACAGACAGAGCGTGATAACCATGCACCTGATATTGCCTATCTACTGCTTGAAGAAAGCTTTGATCAACTCGTCAATCACCAATGGGATCCCATCAGTCAGCGTTACCAGATCAGTTTAAGTGATATACAAGTTATTTTTGACTATATCCAGAGTTTAACGCCTCGACCGGGCACTGCCTATAGCCTCCCCTTGGCCCAGTTCATCAAACCTGATTTAGAGGTAACACTGATAGATGGCAAGCTGACCCTTGGGTCAACCAGAGACTGGCAACCGCAAGTTAATTTTCAACAAAAATACTATGACCGCTACAAACAAGTAGCCGATAGCGAATTACAAGACTATTTAAAAGCACGTAAAGCCGAGTTTGACTGGCTAAAAGAAACCGTTGAAAAACGTGGGGATACCATCCTGCGTGTGGGAACTGAGATCCTCCATCGACAAGCCGACTTTTTTTATCAACAGACGCACCCTCTGACGCCGATGACCTTAAAAGAAATTGCAACTGCCTTAGGTTTACACGAATCAACAATCAGTCGAGCAGTCAACCAAAAATATATGAGAACACCATTCGGCATTTATGAGCTGAAATCATTTTTCACCCAAGGTATCTCACAGCATCAGACAGATGGCGACAGTAACCCAATCTCAAACCAAGCAGTAAAAGTGAAACTACAAGCCATTATTGATACTGAAAATAAGCAACAACCACTCTCTGATCAAAAAATCGTGGACTTGCTTGAGAAATCAGGGATTAGCATTTCACGTCGGACAGTCGTCAAGTACAGAGACAACTTAGGTATCCCATCATCTAGTAAAAGAAAACGGTATTGAAAAAAGCAGGCGCTTGATTAGCCTGCTTTTGTTTTGATAAATGCTGAGATCTGTTTGACACCAAATGCTAGTGCTGCTTCATCTGGTGACATCTTAGGATGATGCAAGGCATAAGGCGTGTCTATTCCTAACCAGAACATGACACCTGGGATTTTAGATAGCAGATAGCCAAAGTCTTCTCCTGTCATAGCAGGCGCGATGTCAATCAAGTTAACCCCTTCTGCTTGATCAAAGAAGGTCATCAGCTCCTCAGCTAACTCAGGATTGTTTTCAACTGGCAGATAGCCACCTTGTCTGAGATCAATCTCAACAGCTAAGTCAAAGCTAGTGGCAATCCCTTGCGCAATCTCACGAATCCGTTTTTGTGTCAGGTCATTCATTTCCTGAGTTAAGGTGCGAATCGTCCCATGTAGATAGGCTGTTTCAGAAATGACATTATTAGTCGTCCCTGCATGCATGCTACCAAAAGTGACAACAGCACCCTCTATCGGGTCAACATTTCGACTGACGATTGTCTGAACTTGGGTGATAAAATAACTTGCTGCGACCAAGGCATCATTGGCATGATGCGGAAAAGCTGCATGACCCCCAGTACCCTTAAAGGCGACCTTAACTTCACAGGTACCTGCAAATAAGGTCGAAGTATTGGTAGCGATATCACCAACTTTTAGATCAGGCCGAACATGCAGCCCGTAAAATGCATCCGGTCGAAAGGCGCCATCGAGCATGCCGGCTTCATACATCAGCATACCACCTGCTTCATTTTCCTCAGCAGGCTGAAATAGAAAGATCAGATTGTGCTTGGGTTGCGTGACTAACAGCTGCTCCAAGACGCCTAGCGCTAAGGTCATGTGCATATCATGGCCACAGGCATGCATGCGACCTTCATGACGTGACTTGAAATCTAAACCAGTATCTTCGATAATCGGTAGGCCGTCAATATCTGTCCGCCAGCCAATCGTTTTCTCTGGTGCAGTACCCGTTAACTTGACGACAATGCCTGTTTGCCAGGTTTTGATGGTAACAAACGATTTTCCTGCGGTCAGCTCGGCGATTTTAGCCATCAAATAAGCATGCGTTTCGAATTCTTCTAACCCGATTTCTGGAATTTGATGTAAGTCTCTGCGCGTCGCGATTAAATCAAGCATGGCTGTCTCCTTATATGGTGTTCTGATAGCGAAAAAGGCAAATAATACTTTGCCTTTTTCTGCGAATGAAAGCGGCTAACCATTCTGCTAGCCAACTTCTCTATTTCAGTTATAAGCTGCGTGACTTAAAGCGTACGAAGTGCTTCTTCAAGGGCAGTTTTTTGTTTTGTTTTATCGTCTATTGCTTTGATGATACGTGCTGGCACACCAGCTACAACAACATTTTCAGGTACATTTTGTGTCACGATGGCACCAGCTGCAACAACTGATCCATTACCAACTTGAACACCCTCGATCACGACAGCATTGGCACCGACTAAGACGTCGTTACCAATACGTACTGGTTCCGCACTTGCAGGCTCGATAACGCCAGCTAGGACAGCACCCGCACCAATATGTGAGTTCGTCCCAACTGTGGCACGACCGCCTAAGATAGCCCCCATATCGATCATCGTACCAGCACCGATTTCAGCACCGATATTAATCACGGCACCCATCATGATCACCGCATTATCACCGATCGTGACTTGATCACGGATGACTGCGCCTGGCTCAATACGTGCATTAATGTCTCGTTTATCCAGTAAAGGAACAGCTGAGTTACGGCCGTCTTGTTCGACAACGTAATCTTGATTTTCTGTCAGCTCACTGAGTAGTGGGGCAATAACAGCCCAGTCACCAAAAAGGACATTACCGAGTTGGATAACTGATTGTGGAATAGCGGCTGCCAACTCACCTGAAAAAGTCACTTTGACAGTCGTTTTTTTCTCAGCATTAGCGATAAATTGAATAATTTCCTGTGCGCTCATCGTATTAGACATATATTCTCCTCTAGTTAATCGTATTCCAGCCAATCAAAATCGCCATGACAGCAATCAAGCTGATAAGTAATAGTGTATCATAGATTTGCCATTTCAGGACACGATATTTACTGCGACCGTCACCACCTTGATACCCACGACTTTCCATAGCAACGGCTAAATCATCTGCCCGTCTGAAACTAGAGACAAAAAGCGGGATAAGAATCGGAATAACCGATTTGACTTTTTGAACTAAGTTGCCTTCACCGAAATCCATACCACGCGATTTTTGGGCATTCATAATCATAGTCGTATCATCCATCAAAGTCGGGATGAACCGAAGCGAAATAGATAACATCAAGCCGATCTCATGAACCGGTACCTTAATTTTTTTTAAGGGTGCTAGACCCGTTTCTATCCCATCAGCCAAGGTTAATGGCGGGGTTGTCAAAGTCAATAAGGTCGACATAAAGATAATCAAGACAAAGCGCATAAAAATGAAAAAGGCATTTTGCAAGGAATAAGTTGTGATTTTTAAAATCCAGATTTGAAAGAGGACTTCTCCTCCTGTCGTAAATAACATCTGAAAGACGACTGTAAATAAAATCAAGCCTAGCATCGGTCGTAACCCCTTAAGAAAATAAGAGAGTTTAATTCGACTCATCAAGACACCCAGTAGACTGAATAAGGCCAAAATACCGTAACCCACGACATCGTGTGCCAAAAAGATGATAAAGACAAAGGCAAACATGGCCACTAGCTTACTGCGAGGGTCCATGCGATGAATCACCGAATCCCCTGGAATATAACGCCCAATAATCAATTTATCCATGAGCCGCAGCCTCCGTTAGTAAGTTAACTAGCTCAGCGCGCGTGATGGGCAACTGTTCAAAGTGCTGTCCACGTGCTTGTAAAAGCATGGCAAACTGTGTTGCTTTCGGCACCCCTAATTGGTGTGTTGTCATAAAGTTAACATCTTGAAACAGCTCACGTGGTTGACCTGATTTGATGATACGACCTTTTTCTAAGACGTACATCATGTCGGCATAGTCAGCAACATCATCCATGAGATGCGTGACTAAAATCAGCGTAACCCCTGACGCATGAATACTCTCAAACAAGCGCATCATGTTAATTCTAGACTTGGGATCTAGCCCTGCTGTTGGCTCATCTAGGACGAGCACGCTCGGATTCATGGCGAGAATACCCGCGATGGCAACACGTCGCATCTGACCGCCAGATAATTCAAATGGTGAGCGATCAAACAGGTCATCAGAAATCCCAACTAAGCGTAATTTTTCACGCGCAGTCGCCTCAGCATCGGCCTTAGACACACCAAAATTTTGCGGCCCAAAGGCAACATCTTTAAGCACTGTTTCATCAAATAACTGGGTTTCGGGAAATTGAAACACAACCCCTACTTTTTTCCGAACAGGTTTGACTTCTTTGCCCTTGCTGGTTGATTTGATGATGGTATCATCGACCGTGACAGTGCCAGATGTCGGTAATAATAAAGCATTCAGCTGTTGCAGCAAGGTCGATTTCCCAGAACCAGTATGTCCGACAAGTGCTGTAAAACTCCCGTCGATAATATCTAGGTCAATCTCAAACAAGGCCCGACTTTCGAAAGGCGTGTTAGGCTGATAGGTATAGGTTACTTTGTCAAAATTGATTGGCATAAAAAGTCAGCTAACTCGCTTTCTGTATAGTATGTTTCGGGAATATCTAGACCAGCTTGTCGTAAATCATTCGCGACATTAGCGGAAAATGGCACATCAAGCCCAATTTCTACCAAGTTATTGTTAAGAAAAAGTTGACTGGGTTTGGCAATCTGTTCTATCTGGCCATCTTTCATCACGATAATCTTATCAGATAGACTAGCTTCATCCAAATCATGTGTAATCGAGATGACTGTCAAATCGAACTGTTCCTTGATTTCTCGCACAACGTCTACAATCGCTAATCTGCCTTTAGGATCTAGCATCGACGTCGCTTCATCCAAGATGATGATATCTGGTCGTAAGGCAACGATACCTGCGATAGCAACACGTTGCTTTTGACCACCCGACAAACGTGCCGGCTCCTTGGTTTTAAACTCAGACATGTCAACTCGCGCTAAGGCAGCTTCTACACGTGATAACATCTCAACACGTGGGACGCCCTGATTTTCCATACCAAAGGCAACGTCATCTTCGACTGTTGAGCCGACAAACTGATTATCTGGATTTTGGAAAACCATACCGATTTTTTGGCGGAGTTCCCACACATTTTCTTCCGTCAACTGCTTGCCATCTATAATGATTTGACCAGATGATGCGGCCATCAAACCATCGATCAAACGTGCTGTGGTTGACTTACCAGAACCATTACGCCCGATAATCGACACCCACTCACCACGCAAGATATCAAAAGAGACGTCATTTACCGCATAAATGTCGCTTTCTCCATCATATTTATAGCTTAAATTTTTTATTTCCAGAATTTTCTGCATGACCATATTATACCACAACGTCGCTATAAGTCTCAATAGACAGGGCTGGACGTTATAAGTGAGTTTTTTGTCACAACTCAACACAGTGGGTGACAAGTTAGCCTAAAAATGCTAGTTTACTTGTCTACAAACAGCTTCTATCAGATAATTATCTAAATCTAAAATCTAGCAAGAATAGTAGTCGTCCCCTTGATAACTTGGTTCACCAGCGGATTTCCCACCGCACGCTAAACCAGTTTGATAAAACGCATTTACCTCATGCATATCCTTAGCAGAAAAAGCAAAATGAACTCTTTTTGGGATACCTTCGCCAATCCATATGTAGTCCTTACTATCCGAGAAAATGATACTACTTGCATCTTAATAGGATGCTGCAATACCTAAAACAGCTAACAAGGTACTATAAAATACTTTAGACTGCTCTAAATGACGGACTTTTATATCAATATGATCTAACACTCGGTTACTCCTTTAACATAACTTTTTCGGTGCGGACTTGTTACGACCCAATCTAGCGTGTTGATATCCCATGAAAATATCTATACCTATGGACAATTAAATCATTGATGATTTGATAAAGAATACCGTGCGTCTGGTATTTCGTTTGATGTGGAAAGATGATTGATTCGCTCACAAACGACAGTGTTTTTACTTCTGGATTCGAACTTATCACGGCAATTTTTGCCTGCGTCGATGAAAAAACATTTTTTTTAGGTGTGCCTAACTTGATTTGCTGTTTAGTTAAATATTCTCCAGAATTTGTCAAGATGAGGATCAATGTGTCTGCTTTTGCCTTTTTTAAAAATGCTTCTTGGAGAACATCATCCTGAAAAGAACGAATGAACTTGCCATTGTATGCAAGCTTGCATTGTAAATCGAGTGCTGCTGACTCCGAGAACATTAAGCCAAATGCTGCGACATTATCATAGTCACTAATCGCTTTTGCAACATGATCGATAGCTGATAAATCCATATGCTCTCGTAAATAGTTGATATCCTTACAGACAGCATCTAAATAGTCATTTACTCCATCGGACTCTATAGACGTTAAAATATTAGACACATAGTTTAGTGGATTATTAAATCGATTTTCAACAAAAGCAGCATTATCTTTTAAATCTAAGTAGTCATCAAATCCTAGCTGTCTTGTAAATTTTGAGATTGTCGATTTTGATACATGGCATAATTTAGCAATCTCCTCAATACTGATAAGGTGGATCCTACTATAGTTTTCTAACATCGTGACAGCAACATGATAGTAGGTCGAATCTGGTGATTGACTATTTAAAAACGTGATCAATCGAATAATGAGTAGGCCCATGGTCAAAACTCCTTTAAGTTTTCATTTTGAAAATTGCTAAAATAGCCAGCTGTAGGCTACTATGCCTCTATAGATAACGCTTTCATTATTACACATTAAGTGACAGCTGAGGGAGATACAACGCTATAAAATTAACTAAAATCCTGCTGAGATTATTATAGCATAGGTGACCGATGAAAAAAACGGCGTCAATATGAGTTGCCACATCCTATGATGATGACTTCAAATGACATACTGTTGCTGTGACTAGGGATGATAGCAAAAAAGATACAAATCGAATCGCATCAACCACCACTAGGTTTCCAATTTGCGAACTATTCAATCTAGTAAGCATAAGATGCTATACTGCTCTTGTAAGCGCTTTTATTTCACGTGTCATACCCTGACACGACTATTATGGAGGATTCATTATGAAAAAGGATTACACGAAGTTGGCGGATGATATTGTATCATACGTGGGAGGTCAAGAAAATGTCATTAGCCTTTACCACTGTATTACACGCCTAAGATTTAAACTAAAAGATACTAGTATTGCAAAGGTAAACAAAGACAAGATTGAAAAGTTAACTGGTGTCTTATCTGTTGTTGAAGCTAATGGACAATTTCAAGTCGTCATTGGTAGTGACGTTTCAGATGTTTTTCAAACAATTTTAGCTAACTATCACATAAAAAATGCTCTTGATAATACTGAGGATGATGACGTAGAGAGTAACAAAACGGGCAATATAGTCATTCGCTTCTTTAATACCTTGTCTGCCATATTTAACCCAATCATCATTGCCCTAGCTGGTGCTGGTATGTTAAAGGCATTACTTGTGGTCTTCACTACTTATCATTTATTAAGTAATCAGGACAGTACTTATAAAATATTAGCTGCTGCCGGCAATAGTGTCTTTTATTTCTTGCCATTATTTTTAGCAATTAGTGCTGCTAGAATATTTAAAGCAAACATGTTTATCTCATTAGCAATTGTTGCATCACTACTCGAACCAAATTTTGTCTCAATGGTCGTAAAAAATGGGACAACCGTCGACTTCTTTGGTATCCCTACAGTCTTAATGGGGTATTCAGGTACGGTCATTCCTGCTATCATCGCAATTTATGTCTATGCACATTTAGAGAAACTACTAAAGAAATTCATCCCTAAAAGCATGGAAATTTTTGCACTATCACTAGTCGCTTTAATCATAATGGTACCTTTGACAGTATTAGTCATTGGCCCAATCGGCGTTATGCTAGGGGATGGCTTAGGCAATGCCATGAACTTTATCAGTGGTGAAAGTGGTTTATTAGCTGGTCTATTGATTGGTGGTGGCTGGACCTTCTTAGTCATGATGGGCATTCACTGGGGCGTTGTCCCAATCATGGTTAACAACCTTGCCCTACATGGTTATGATACACTGCGTCCGATGATTGCTGCCGCAACTTTCGCTAGTGCTGGTGTTGCATTAGGTGTTTTTCTAAAATCAAGGAATAAAGAAACAAAAGGATTGGCCTTGTCTTCCCTATTACCTGCCTTGTTAGGTGGTATCACTGAACCAATCGTCTACGGTTTATCAGTCAAGTATAAAAAACCCTTAATCGCTCAAGTCATCGTGGGCGGTTTAGTAGGCGCCTTCATGGGTGCGCTACAAGTTAAAGCGATCGTTTATGTCTTTCCTGCTTTAACGACACTTCCTGCTTTCTTTGGACCTACATTTATCTACTATGGCATTGGGATTACAGTCGCTTTCTTCGGTACGGCGCTATTAACTTACCTATTAGGATTGGGTGAAACAGATGAAACAACATCAGATAGCTTAAGTGTTGCACTCCCGCTTAGAGGCGATGTCATACCACTAAGTGATGTCAATGATCCTGTTTTTTCAACCCTTGCAATGGGTAATGGCTTCGCTATATATCCTGAAAGAGGTGACATCCTTGCACCGATTACAGGAGAGATTATCACTGTTTTTCCAACTGGTCATGCCTTTGGTATTCGTTCAGCACTAGGCACAGAGCTCCTAGTACATATTGGCTTAAATACAGTCGACTTAAGTAAAGGCACCTTCAATATTTCGGTAAAAAAAGGGGATCAAGTCAAAAAAGGCCAGCAGATTGGGACAGCTAATTTAGCCGAGATCAAAGAGAAAAACTACGACCCGACAACTATGGTTATTTTTACTAATGGGGTAAAGGAGCAAACATTAGTGGTTTTAGATCAATCAAAAAATGATATCACTTCTGTCATTTCTAAAGATGCTATTGAAAGGGATGGTAAATAAAGTATGTCAAATTTTCCAGAAGATTTCCTTTGGGGAGGTGCTATCGCAGCAAATCAAGCCGAAGGAGGGTATCTAGAAGACGGTAAAGGATTAAGTATCGCTGATATCTTACCTGTTGGTGAAGAAAGAATACAAAAGATTCCTTTAAACCTATCCGACGATACATTTTATCCGAATCACGAAGCAATTGATTTTTATCATCGCTATGAAGCAGATATTGACTTATTTGCTGAACTAGGCTTGAAATGCTTTAGAACATCGATAGCCTGGTCTAGAATTTTTCCAAATGGGGATGAAGCGCAACCTAATGAGGCAGGCCTTAAATACTATGATGCCTTATTTGATAAGCTAATCGCTAAAGGGATTGAGCCGATTGTCACGATTTCTCATTTTGAGACACCGCTTTATCTTGTTACGAGATATGGGGGCTGGCGCAATAGAGCCTTAATTGAGTTCTATGACAGGTATACTCAAGTTATCTTTGAAAGATATAACAATAAAGTCACCTATTGGATGACATTTAATGAAATTAATCATGCGCATACATTACCCTTAATTGCTGCAGCAGTTGATGTCCTAGATATTGCGTCTGAACAAAAAAGATTAGAGGTTATCTATCAAGCCAGTCATAACATGTTTGTTGCCAGTAGTAAAGCGGTCATCAATGGTAAAAAAGTCAACAGTAACAATCAAATCGGCTGTATGCTTTCCTTAAGTCCAATCTATCCAGCAACATGCGATCCAAAAGATGTATTTGAATCCTATCAGCTAAGGCGCAGATCTCTATTTTATGGTGATGTCCAGCTAAAAGGGAAGTATCCAACCTACTTTCAAAGAATAGTATCTGAGAATCACTTATCACTAGATATTAGACCAGAAGATTTAGACAGCATTGCATCTGGTACATGTGACTATTTAGGCTTCAGTTTCTATCGCAGTTCGCTACATGAGTCTGGCATGAAAATTTTAGGGAATACTGGTGGCTTATTAGGTAAGAAGAATCCTTATCTGAAGGAGAATAAATGGGGGTGGCCGATTGACCCCTTAGCCTTGAGATATGTCTGCAATGAATTGACAGATCGTTATGACAAACCTTTATTCATTGTTGAGAATGGGATCGGTTTGAAAGAAAACTTAGATAGTAAGGGCCAAATAATCGATATCGAAAGAATGGACTATCTCAAAAAACACGTCGAAGCGATGTCCGAAGCAATTCAGGATGGCTGTCACATCTTAGGTTATACCTGGTGGGGGCCGATTGATATCGTATCTGCGGGAACAGGTGAGATGGAAAAACGATATGGCTTTATTTACGTAGATAAAAACAATGATGGCACAGGTAGTTTAAAACGTGTCAAAAAAGCTAGTTTTAACTATTATAAACAAGTCATTGCGTCCAACGGAGAAGCATTAAACTTTGAACCCTATTTGAAAGGAGAGAAAAACAATGACTAATTATTTCCCTGAAAATTTTCTATGGGGCGGTGCCACTGCAGCAAATCAACTAGAGGGAGGTTGGGATAAAGGCGGAAAGGGACTATCCGTATCAGATGTTTATACATTTAACCCAGACCTTCCTAAAGACCAATGGACAGATCAGTGGCATATGATGACTTACGACCAGGTCAACCAGGCGCAAGATCCTAGCAGTAATCAGTTATACCCTAAGAGACTTGGTGTTGACTTTTATCACCGATTTAAAGCAGATATTGCCTTATTTGCAGAAATGGGATTTAAGACATATCGCATGTCGATTGCATGGACAAGACTTTTCCCTAAAGGAGATGAGACAGAACCTAATGAAGCAGGACTCAAATTCTACGACGCACTATTTGATGAATTACTCAAGTACAACATCACCCCTTTGGTCTCGCTATCTCACTATGAAATGCCCTTGTATCTAGTTACTGAGTATGGTGGTTGGTCAAATCGCATCGTCATTGAGTACTATATGAATTTTGCGACGACTGTTTTCAACAGGTATAAGGATAAAGTCACTTATTGGATTCCATTTAATGAAATCAATTGTGTCAAACATCATCCTTATGTAAGTGTCGGCATTATTGAAGAGAATCATCCCAATATAGAACAAGCAAAATATCAAAGTGCACACCACCAATTTGTAGCAAGTGCACTGGCAACAGCGCTTTGTCATCAACTGATACCTGATGCTAAAGTTGGGTGTATGATTAGTTATCAGTTGCTAGTCCCCTACTCTTGTGATCCGGATGATATACAGAAAACAACCGAAAGTCAACGCACCTCTTTATTCTTTACGGATGTCTTATCAAGAGGCTACTACCCATCTTATGCAAAAAGACTATTCGAAGAAAAAGGCGTGACGCTAGCAATAGAAGAGGGAGATCTGGCATTACTTCGTGCGCATACTGCCGATTTTATTTCTTTTAGTTACTACATGTCCAGTGCAATCAGTGCACATCCTGAGAGATTAGAAAGTGCTGAAGGAAATTTAATTACTGGTGGGATTAAAAATCCTTATCTAGCCTCGAGTAAGTGGGGCTGGCAAATTGATCCCAAAGGATTAAGATCGGCATTAAATCAACTATATGATCGCTATCAAAAACCCCTATTTATTGCCGAAAATGGACTTGGTGCAGAAGATGTATTAGTAGACGGGAAAGTTCACGATAGCTATAGAATTGCCTATCTATCAGCTCATTTAAGTCAAATAAATGAAGCAATACATGATGGTGTAGAGGTGTTTGGCTACACCGCTTGGGGCTGTATTGACATTATTAGTGCTTCTACGAATCAAATCAGTAAACGATATGGCTTTATTTATGTGGATGCTGATGACTTGGGACAAGGGAGCTATAATCGAGTTAAAAAAGATTCTTTTGCCTGGTATAAATCGGTGATTCAATCAAATGGGAATAACATCGTCAGTTAGTCACGATTAGCTGAGAATGAAAGCAAACGATGGCAAAAAAACCGTATGGGAACTTAACTTTCCCATACGATTTTTGCATGATAGCATCAATGAAGTTTGTAATTAATCTTTTTTATCCCTGAGACTAACAAGGTTAAACAAAACATCGTGACCATAATAACCACTATAAAAGACTGGTTATGGGCAATTTCAATGCCAAATCCTCCTGAATCCGTTGTTTGATAGACTGACTCAAACAGGCCATACGGTAATCGCATGCCGACTTTTCCTATAAACGTATAGCAAAAACTTGCTATATAGGTCCCTAATAACGTTATCACCGTTAATCCTACTACAGTCCCGATTGTGCTTAACCCCATCATCATTTTATTTCGCATAACCATCCTCTTCTCCATTTATTAAAAAAACGCGCTTTATAAATCATTGGACCAAAACAACGCTAGTAAATCCATAGATTGCTAATCTGCAACAGGTCATCATTACCTATTTTCCTAAAAGTGGGGAAATGTGTTTGTCGTTGTGCACCTTTATTTTAGATACTATACCCAAGTCTCCCTCAAACCCAAAAACAGCAAAATCAGATTTTGCTGTTTTGTTGCTTATTTTTTGAAGAACTTAGACTTAGCAGCATCAACTGTGACGCTCTCTAGCTCATCGCCATTTGATAAATGCCCAATAGAGCCATTCATGTGCTTGACACGAGACGTGATTTCTTTGTGACGGCCATTTACCATTGGACGAGCTTGTGGATTCCCTAGGTAGCCACACGTCCGTTTGACAACATCGACTGTCTTAGGATCTGTGTTGCCGCAGTTTGGACATTGAAAGCCACGTTCTGTTGCCTTGAAGTCGCCTTCAAAGTGACACGCGTAACAGTGGTCGATCGGAGTGTTTGTCCCCAGATAGCCAACTAAATCGTAGGCGTAGTCCCACACAGCTTCTAATGCTTTGGGATTTTGTTGGAGCATGGGATATTCACAGTAGTGAATGAAGCCACCACTGGCGTAGACTGGATAGTCTTTTTCAAAGGCAAGTTTTTCAAATGGTGTCGGATTTTTACGGACATCATAGTGGAAGGAATTTGTATAGTATTCCTTATCTGTAATATCTTTAACCTGACCAAATTTTTCTGTATCTAGTTGGCAGAAACGGTCGGTTAAGCTTTCAGAAGGTGTCGAGTAGATTGAAAAATGGTAATCAAATTCGGCAGACCAGGTATCTGCAGCTTTTTTCATCTCACGTAAGATATCCAGTGTGAAAGCTTTCGCCTCAGGATTTGACTCCCACTCTCCGCCGTAAAATGCTGTCGCGACTTCGTATAAGCCAATATAGCCTGCAGAAACTGTTGCACGTCTATTTTTGAACAACTCATCTACTGAATCTGTTCTGCTGAGGCGTTTACCAAAGGCACCATTTTCATATAAAATCGGGGCATTAGCTGGCGTTGCCTCTTTAACACGTTCAACTCTGTAAACTAGGGCATCCTTTATAACAGTCATCCGATCAGAAAAAATCTGCCAGAAGCGTGCCTTATCCCCTTTAGCTTCAAGCGCGATGCGAGGGAGATTAAGTGTCACAACGCCTAAGTTCATCCGACCATCTACAACATCATGACCAGCTTCATCCTGCCAACCTTGTAAGAAACTACGGCAGCCCATCGGCGCCTTAAAAGAGCCAGTCAATTCGACGATTTTATCGTAACTGACGATATCTGGATACATCCGTTTGGTCGCACATTCTGCAGCTAGTACTTTAATCGCATAATTAGGATCTGCTTGATCTAGATTTAACCCACGCTTGATGGTGAAGACCAGTTTAGGGAAGATGGCAGTCCGGCCTTCTTTACCTAGTCCTTTGATCCGATTTTGAAGAATTGCCTTTTGAATTTCACAGGCATACCAATCTTCTCCTAGTCCAAAACCAAAAGTGGTAAACGGTGTTTGCCCATTTGACGTAAAGAGCGTATTGATTTCATACTCCAAACTTTGCATGGCATCATAGATATCTTTTTTCGTTTTTGCACGCGCATAGGCTTCATGTTTGTCAGGGGCTACCCATTCCTTTGCATCAGCCATATGCTTGGCAAAATTTAAGGCTGCATAGGGTGCCAATACTTCATCTATCCGGTTGACCGATGTCCCACCATACTGACTAGAGGCAACATTTGCGATAATTTGTGAAATCTGTGCGGCTGCTGTCTGGATAGACCTAGGACTGTCGATGATCGCATTCCCCAGTTTAAAGCCATCTCGGAGCATGCCTTTGACATCAACCAAACAACAGTTTGTCATCGGAGCATAAGGTTGATAATCCAAATCATGAAAATGAATATCCCCTTTTTGATGGGCATTGGCGACATGTGATGGGAGCATTTTTAGGCCAATCGACTTGCCGACGATACCCGCTGTTAAGTCTCGTTGTGTATTAAAGACATCGCTGTCTTTATTTGCATTTTCATTGACAACTGACTGATCTTTGTTAATCAATTTATCGATCGTAAAGTTAATATCTGTTGCTTGCGCGCGCGCAAAATCACGTCTGGTCCGATAATTAATATAGACTTCAGCCAGTTGATATTCATTGGCATCTAACAAGACATGCTCAACAATATTTTGGATTTCATAAATTTGTACATTTTTGTTAAATCGATCAAAAATCGTCGCAACGATTTTTTCTGTCAAATGTGCTAGTTTGACGTCTTGAACTGGCGAGATATGTGATAATTCATCAGATGCTTTTCTTAGTGCCTCATAAATTTTTTCTGGTTCAAAACTCAAATGACGACCATCGCGTTTGACCACGTCTATCGTGCTAGAAACTACCTGTGTTTTTTCCCCAACCATCATCTCATTTACCTAATTTCTAATGTTTAAATACAAACTATTTTAATTCTATTCTACCATTCGTTAGAGATATTGTAAAGCAAATAAAAAACTATATATAGTATATAAATCCTTGAAAAATTAGCCCAACATACTATATATAGCTTATCAACTAATGATCAATGCACGCAAATAAATGGTATTTATAGCCATTAACTTATTGTATCTATACTCATTTAATCTAGTTTTCAGGACATAACAAGTCGTATCTTAGGTGACCCTATCAGGTCAAATAAAGTGAATCATCTAATGCCCTTTTCGAAAAATAACGCTATCTGATTTCTTTATTTGATTAAAAAGATTGTTTTTATTAATTACTTGTGTTGTCATTGAAGGCATAAGGGTAAAATAACAAGTTTATAGAAATGGACATGACATGAGAAAAAAAGAAAACCGACTGCTAGACTTTACACCTACGAGAAAAATAAAAGGCATCTCGGGTCTTATTCTATGTGGTGTACTACTCACACACACGACGGCAACTTCGGCAACTACTTTGTTAGAGACGAAAGCGCAACTACCAGATCCTAAAACTACCTATCAAAACTTACCCGAAACAGCAAGTTTAAGTACCTTTGATAAACTGACTAAGCAGAACGTATCACCGCAACCAAGCACAGAAAAGAAACTAGACACCCCTAACACGACATCGGTAGATAATCTAGAAAAAGCGAGCGTAGCTAATCCTGATTTACAGAAAGGGGTCTGGGGTACTTGTCCAGTAACCTTAGATGAAGTTGGGAACCTCACTGTCGGTGCCGGAGAATTGTCGAGAACATTTCCTTTTAATAACGGTGATAAAAGTAATATTACCTCTATAACCCTTACAGGTCCCGTGGTCGCACCTATTAATAGTTCTGGATTACTGAGTTTTGGAAATATACTTTCCATCAAAGGCATGGAAAACCTTGATACGACACAGGTCACTGATATGTCCCAAATGTTTTATGGAAATGGGAGGATGGGATCTCTAGACGTCAGCCAGCTCAACACAGATAAGGTAACAAATATGCGAGCCATGTTTGCTAGTTCTTATAATCTGTCACTGTTTGGCCTAAGTCAGCTCAACACGGCTAACGTGACAGATATGGGAGCTATGTTCGCTTCATGTGACGCTATGACATCTTTAGACCTAAGTAATTTTGACACTAGCAATGTGACAAACATGCAACAGATGTTTTCTAGAAGTGAGGGACTGGAGGCGTTAGACCTCAGTAACTTTGACACTAGTAAAGTGACAAACATGCAATATATGTTTGATAACTGCAAAGCTTTGGAGATGTTAGATCTGAGTAATTTCAACACAGCTAATGTGACAGATATGCAATATATGTTTGCTGGTTCTAGTAAGTTAACAACATTAAATCTAAGCAATTTTGACCTCACGAGTATAAATGATGATAACGCTTACGGTATGTTCAGCAAACTCACCTCTCTATCTAAGCTGACTTTGGGTACTAAAATTCGCCTAAAAAGCTACATGTCATTACCAAAGTCAGATAATAGTCTGAGATGGCGCGATATTGGACAAGGAACAGAAGAGAGTCCTCAAGGAAAAAATATCTGGACTGCTACTGAATTGCTCCAAAACTATGATCCAGAAAAACACAGTGGGACTTATATCTTAACTGACAACCCACTCGAGGCCAAAAAGTTAACCATCAACTATGTTGATGAAGCGGGCAATCCTTTACTAGTTTCAAGAATGCAAGAAGGGTTTGTGGGAGATCCAGTAAATATTTCTGTTTATAGAGTGGAAATTGAGGGGTATCGCATCAAAGAAATTATTGGTAACATAGTTAAACTAACCGACCAAGAGCAGACCCTAACTTTTGTTTATAGTAAGAATAAGGCCACCCTAACTATCAACTATGTTGATGAAGCAGGGAATCAGATACTAGACCCTAAAACATATGAGGGGCTTGTGGGTGATCGGATAAACCTTGAAACCTATGAGGTAGAAATTGATGGATACAGCTTCAAAAAGACGACTAATAAAATAACGGAATTTACAGATAAAAAGCAGGCTGTAACTCTCATCTATAGTAAAAATGAGGTCAAAGCCTTCCTAACCATCAACTATGTTGATGAAGCAGGGAATCAGCTACTAGACCCTAAAACATATGAGGGGGTTGTGGGAGAGAAGGTAAACCTTAAAACCTATGAGAAAAAAATTGATGGATACAGCTTCAAAAAGACGTCTAATAAAATAACGGAATTTACAGATAAAAAGCAGGCTGTAACTCTCATCTATAGTAAAAATGAGGTCAAATCCTTCCTAACCATCAACTATGTTGATGAAGCAGGCAAACAGATACTAGACCCTAAAGTATATGAGGGGGTTGTGGGAGAGCGGATAAACCTTGAGACCTATACGAAAATAATTGCTGGGTACAGCTTCAAAAAGACGACTAATAAAATAACGGAATTTACAGATAAAAAACAGACCCTAACACTCGTCTACCGTAAAGATAAGATCAAAACTATTGCCTCCCTTACCGTCAAATATGTCGATGAAACAGGGAAACAACTACTAAACTTTAAAACACATAATGGATTTGTCGGTGATCTAGTAGATCTTAGTGGGTATAGGGAAACTATTGATGGCTATACATTCAAAAGGTTTGATAATGAAATAACGGAATTAGCTAATACAGAGCAGACCGTAACACTCGTCTATAGTAAAAATGAGGTCAAAGCCTCCCTAACCATCAACTATGTTGATGAAGCAGGGAATCAGATACTAGACCCTAAAATATATAACGGGGTTGTGGGAGAGAAGGTAAACCTTAAAACATATGAGAAAAAAATTGATGGATACAGCTTCAAAAAGACGACTAATGCGATAACGGAGTTAACAGATAAAAATCAGACCGTAACACTCGTCTATAGTAAAAATAAGGTCAAAGCCTCCCTAACCATCAACTATGTAGATGAAGCAGGGAATCAGATATTAGACCCTAAAATATATAACGGGGTTGTGGGAGAGAAGGTAAACCTTAAAACATATGAGAAAAAAATTGATGGATACAGCTTCAAAAAGACGACTAATGCGATAACGGAGTTAACAGATAAAAATCAGACCGTAACACTCGTCTATAGTAAAAATGAGGTCAAAGCCTCCCTAACCATCAACTATGTTGATGAAGCAGGGAATCAGATACTAGACCCTAAAATATATAACGGGGTTGTGGGAGAGAAGGTAAACCTTAAAACCTATGAGAAAAAAATTGATGGATACAGCTTCAAAGGGTTTGAGAATAAAATAACTGAATTAACTGATGCGAAGCAAACCATCACTTTGATTTATACAGTAGCGATGTCAGACGCTCCAAGTGATGACAACAGCGATAAAACACAAAATAAACTACCAAAGGGGGCCATAAATCGTCTCCTCCTTAAAGTCAATACTCACATCTTTTAAAACAGCCTGTTTGCGGTAGGACTTTTGGATGTTTTCTACTGTTAAACTCATGCTTGATACCCACTTTCTATTTGTGCGATTAACTCCGCTAGAGAAATATCTAGTCGCTTGGCTTCCACCACCAGTTGACTAATTTCTTGAGTAAAGAAATACGTTCTTTTTTCTTCCTGAATGATTTGTTTAGCACCTTGTTTCACAAATACACCTATCCCTCTTTTTTTCTCGATAATCTGCTTATCTACTAATAGGTTCATGCCCTTCAAGACAGTCGCCGGATTAATTTGAAACTGCTTAGAGATTTCAGTCGTTGATGGAATCTGACTTAACTCTGGAAATGCACCACTTAGGATAGCAGCCTCTATCTGTTCGGCCACCTGCTCAAATAAGGGCAGATGATTAGACTCATCAAAATTCATTGTTACCTCCTGTTCACTTATGATTATTTAAGCACATTCGACTTAGTTGGTTAATCACTTGACTAACTAAGTATATAACTAAAATAATCTGCTGTCAACACCTAAGTTATTTTTTTATAAAAAAACACCCTACTTCCAGCAGGATGCTTTAACCTTATTTTGTATCAAATATGAGCATGTCATCCTTAACGCCTACAAGGACAACGGTATTGGAAACAACTTGCCCACCTACCAATGCTTTTGCCAGTGGTGTTTCCAGATACTTGGTCATGAAGCGCTTGATAGGTCTTGCCCCATACTCAGGCTCATAAGCATTTTTAGCAATCCAGTCAATCGCATCTTGGGTGAGTTCAAGCTTGATATCTTGTTGTGCCAGACGATCAGATAACTGATGGACAATCTTATCAATGATTTGTTTGACCACAGCAAGTGTCAGTGGTGTAAAGAGAATCGTATCATCAATCCGATTTAAAAACTCAGGTTTGAAGTGTTGTCTTAGCTCATCCAGGACAGCTTCTTTGGTCGTGTTTTCTAGCACACCATCATCTGTAATCCCATCTAGCATAGTTCGTGACCCGATGTTTGACGTCATAATTAATACCGTGTTTTTAAAGTCAACCACGACACCTTTTGAATCCGTCAAGCGACCATCATCCAAGACTTGCAGGAGAATGTTAAAGACATCCGGATGAGCTTTCTCGATTTCGTCCAAAAGAACAATCGTATACGGATTCCGACGCACAGCCTCTGTCAACTGACCGCCTTCATCATAGCCGACATAGCCTGGAGGCGCACCAACTAAGCGTGATATACTATGTTTTTCCATGTATTCACTCATATCGATGCGAACCATATGACTTTCCGAGTCAAACAATTCTTCGGCTAGACTTTTAGCTAATTCTGTTTTACCAACACCTGTCGGTCCCAGGAATAGAAAACTGCCAAGTGGTTGATTGGGGTCTTGTAAGCCCGCACGACTACGGATAATGGCATCAGCTACTGCATCAACAGCTTCATCTTGTCCGACAACCCGTTGATGTAGCGTATCAGCTAGATGCAAAAGTTTCTCTTTTTCACCTTCGACAAGCTTGGTCACAGGAATACCTGTCAAACGACCAATCACTTCCGCGATTTCTTGAGCTGTAACAGACTCTTGCACGAGATGATTGCTCGTATCTGCAGCTTGAGCTGTTTCTAATGCCACCACTTCTTTCTCAAGTTTAGGAATCGTCCCATGTCGTAAGATCGCCGCTTGCTCTAAGTTATAGTCATTTTCTGCTGTCTCTAGATCAATCCGAGCTTGTTCTAATTCGGCACGTTTAACATGAATCCCTTCAACTGCTTCTTTCTCGGTTTCCCAACGCATCTTCAGACTATTTGCCTTTTCTCGGGTATTGGCAAGGTCTTCTTGTAGTAAGAGAAGGCGTTTTTTAGACCCATCGTCTGTTTCCTTTTTAAGGGCTTCCTCTTCAATTTCAAGTTGCATCAGCTTACGCGTGATTTGGTCTAACTCAGTTGGCGATGAATTCATCTCAACACGAATCGTTGCGCTCGCCTCATCTACTAAATCAATGGCCTTATCCGGCAAGAAACGATCTGTAATATAGCGATTAGATAGGGTTGCAGCTGCAATCAAGGCGTTATCATGAATCTTCACACCATGATGGACCTCAAAGCGGTCCTTTAACCCACGAAGGATTGAAATCGTATCTTCAACCGTCGGTTCTTGCACTAAAACCTTTTGGAAACGTCGTTCCAAGGCCTTATCTTTTTCAAAGTTTTGACGGTATTCATCTAGGGTTGTTGCCCCGATCAGATGTAGCTCACCTCTTGCCAACATTGGCTTAAGCAGATTTCCCGCATCCATGGACCCTTCTGTTTTACCTGCACCAACGATGGTATGAATCTCATCTATAAAGAGGATGATTTGTCCATCCGATTTTTTGACCTCATTCAAAACAGATTTCAATCGCTCTTCAAATTCACCACGGAATTTGGCCCCGGCGATCAAAGCACCCATGTCCAAGCTAAAAATCGTTTTATCTTGCAGGTTGGTTGGCACGTCTTTCTTAACGATCCGTTGTGCTAATCCTTCTATGATGGCTGTTTTACCAACACCCGGTTCACCGATGAGGATCGGATTATTTTTCGTCTTACGAGATAGGATACGAACCACATCACGAACCTCTTCATCACGACCGATGACTGGATCCATCTTACCAGTCCGGACTTTTGCGACCAAATCCTCACCATATTTTTTTAAGGCATCATACTGCGCTTCCTGATTTTGGCTTGTCACTGAACTACCTCCTCTCATACTGACTATTTTTTCCTTGACCATTTTTTCAGTGATATCTTGTGACTTGAGGTACTGTGCTAATGGGTTATGCTGCTGTGCATATAAGCCTAGCAAGACTGTTTCAGTTGAGAGAAACTCGTCTTTGAAGCCTGTTGCGATTTGTTCTGACTGACTAAATAAATTAAACAAGTTTTGACTCAGGTTTTGACCATATGCGATGTTACTACCTGTTATGACTGATATTTTGTCTAGTTCCTGATCGATAATCGTTTCAAAAGCAGCTAAATCGAGACCTAATTCCTGATAAAAATCACGCGCAAACTGGCCTGGTTGAATTAAGACTTTCCAGAGATGGGCGATTTCGATTGATTGATGTTGTCGAACCTGAGCTATTTTTTGTGCTTCAGCCAAGGCTTCTTGTAGCGTTGTTGTCATTTTTTCTATTTGCATGTTTGATTCCTCCTGATAAGAAGATAATTGTCTTATTTCTAGAGATTTTTTATCTCTAAAGCCTATTATACAGCTTTGGTCAGTAAAGGTCAAACAAATTATCTTGATCGTGTTCAAATGAAATTAAGATAGCCCATACTAGTCAAAAAATCGCCTCCTCGGGCGATTTTTTTGACTTATTTTGTTGGTGCTATATAAGGTAAAATTTCAGCATCAAGACCAACGTTTGTCGCATAAATATAGGCTTGACTATCTAACTGTGCTAGATTCTCTGTTCGACCACTGACGATGATACCAGAAAATTTTGCCTGCTTTAAAGTCGGATAAGTCTTAATCTGTTGTAGCGCATCTTGATAGATATCAATGCCACTACTGTTGAATTTTCGTGTAGCCGCTGCTTTTTTTACAGCAGCAACAAAATCTGGATAGTTATGTCTGGTCCAGTCAGTCGGTCGACCCGATTTTACTGGGGTATCGGTTAATTGACCTATTTCATTTGCATTGATACCAATCACTTTACCTATCGTGTCGGTCACAGATAGTTTGTCGCTTGCCATCCCCAGCCAATACCAATTAATCAGTAGATTATCCGGAATCTTAGCCTGTATCTCAGCATAGGTCATCGGTTCCTTGAAAGATATGGCAACCTCGGCCACATGCTTTTGCAAGTCTGCTAAGGTCTGGGACTCATGTGTTGTATCAGCTTCATTTGCCTTTTTGATTGCCTCATGTTTTGGATTGAAAAATAGCGGGAGCTTCTCCCCATTTTCTCGGTTAAAGGCCCCAATTGTTTTTGTCTTTGAAATCGGTACAGTGATTGGCAGCTGCGTCCCACCACCATAACCGACACTGAATAGGCTAAAATTAATTTCTAGAGGGGCTGTCTTAACCAGATAGCCATCTATATTTTTAAAGCGGTCGCTTTTTAATCGCCTGTTGAAAAGGCCTGACTCCGCCAAATAATGAGAAGTTGACGTCACATTAGGTGATTCAATCATATCCGTAATCATTGCCACCTTTTGTGCAGCACGATATTGACTTGCCATCCGTTGCTTTACCGCGGTAACCCCTACGCCTAATATCAGGACCACAGCGACTAGCAAAATACCACTTGTAACCAGTCGCTGCTTTCGCTTTTCTCGCTTGATGACGTTATCGAAATTTACTGTCATAGTCTATACCCTCTTTCATTTGTGTCACCTATCTGACAGGTTCCCAGAAGAAAAAATAAGCTAGTTGTCAATTAAATGACGAAAAATCCTCGTCAAACTGACAAAGGATTCTCCATTAAAACTGGTTTATTTCTTATCTAGTCCTAATCCACGTTGGATGGCTTTGATAATTTCTACAATGATAATCATAGAGAATGACCCACCAATCACCATTGCCCACTGGTAACTATCTAAATGCGTCACATGGAAAATCTGGTTAAATCCTGGTACGACAATCGTCACACCAAGTAAAATGAAGGATACAACGATAGAGATATTAAAGGTCTTGCTTCGGAAGGCACCGACAGTCAAGATAGACTGGTAGACCGACTTGGCATTAAAGGCATGGAAGAGTTGGATTAAGCCAAGTGTTGCAAAGGCCATCGTTAAGGCATCCGCATGCATGGCATCTCCAGAATGGACCGGCCACATAATAGCTGCACCATAAACACCTAAAACAAGTGCTGCTTGTAATAAGCCTTGATAAATTGTTGCAAACAAGACACCACCACTAAAGAAGCTAGCCTTACGACCACGTGGTTTATGCGTCATCACACCTGGTTCAGCAGGTTCAACACCCAAAGCAATCGCTGGGAAGGTATCCGTTACTAAGTTAATCCAAAGTAAGTGAACTGGTTCTAAAACATCCCAACCAAACAAGGTTGCTAGGAAGATCGTCAAGACCTCAGCAGTGTTGGCTGAAAGCAAGTATTGGATCGTTTTTTGGATATTTGAGAAGACTTTACGTCCTTCTTCAACAGCCACGATGATCGTCGCAAAGTTATCATCTGCAAGCACCATATCAGAGGCACCCTTAGATACTTCCGTACCTGTGATCCCCATACCGATACCGATATCTGCCGTTTTAAGTGCAGGTGCATCATTGACACCATCACCAGTCATGGCAACGACTTTACCTTCATTTTGCCACGCTTTTACGATACGAACTTTATGTTCTGGTGAAACACGGGCATAGACCGAGTATTGTGACACGACTTGCTGGAATTCTTCGTCAGACAAGGCATTAAGCTCTGCACCAGTAAAGACATGATCTTCTGTATCACCTTCATCAATAATCCCCAGACGCTTAGCAATCGCTTCAGCTGTATCCTGGTGGTCACCTGTAATCATGATTGGGCGGATACCCGCTTCTTTAGCAACCCGAACCGCTTCAGCAGCTTCTTTACGTTCAGGGTCAATCATCCCGATTAAGCCAGCAAAGATTAAGTCATTTTCTAGTGTCTCACTCTCAAGTTCAGGCACTTGACTTTCATACTTATAAGCCATCATCAAGACACGTAGTGCTTGTTTAGCAAGAGATTGGTTTAGTGCTAAAATGTCATCTCGATCAGCTTGTGTCATCTCAACAACTTGATCACCGACCATTTTTTTGGTAATCCGTTTTAAGAGTTGATCTGGTGCCCCTTTAACAGCGACCAAGAACTCATTATCTGTGATCTTATGCACCGTACTCATGAGTTTACGATCACTATCAAATGGCAACTCAGCAACACGTGGTTCAACTTTTAAGACATCACGTAACACATAATTATGATCAATACCATATTGGACAAGTGCCGTTTCTGTCGGGTCACCGATCAGTTTTCCTTCACGTGATAGCTTAGTATCATTGGCAAAGTTCATGACACGTAAAGTCATATCATCAAAAGAGATGTCATCTGTTGCATCTTGCAAGGTGCCATTTGTATATATTTTTTCGACAGTCATCTGGTTCATCGTTAAGGTACCAGTTTTATCAGATGCGATAATTTCAGTAGACCCTAAGGTTTCAACAGCTGGTAATTTACGGACAATCGCATGCTTCTTAGATAAGACTTGCGTGCCTAAGGCAAGTACGATGGTAACAATCGCAGGCAAGCCTTCTGGAATCGCTGCAACAGCAAGTGCAACGGAAGTCATTAATTCTTCAAGCGGTGGATGCCCTTGCAAGAAGACACCAATCACAAATGTCAACGCCGCAATCAGTAAAATCGCATAGGTCAAAATTTTCGATAAGTTGTGTAGATTTTGCTTAAGTGGTGTATCCGTTTCCTCAGCATTTTGGAGCATAGAGGCGATTTTACCAACTTCTGTTGACATACCTGTCGCCACAACGACTGCCAAGCCACGACCATAGGTCACGTTAGAGTTTTGGTAGGCCATATTCACACGGTCACCGATACCAGCATCAGCAGCTACTGCTACTGCTAAATCTTTTTCAACTGGTACTGACTCACCTGTTAAAGCTGCTTCTTCGATTTTAAGCGAGTTAACTTCGAGTAAGCGCATATCAGCTGGCACAACATCACCCGCTTCAAGTGAGACAATATCACCAGGAACGAGTAAATCAGATAAAATTTCTTCGACATGGCCATCACGACGCACCCGTGCTGATGGTGTTGACATCGACTTGAGCGCGTCAATTGCAGCTTCTGCTTTACCTTCTTGGTAAACACCAAAAATCGCATTAATCACGACAACTGCCATGATAATGATGGCATCACTGATATCCTTACCACCACTGGTGACAACCGACAAGACTGCCGCAGCAATCAAAATGATGATCATCAAATCCTTGAATTGCTCCAAGAATTTCATCAACAATGTCTTTTTCTCACCAGCATCTAGCTCATTTTTACCATATTTGGCAAGGCGTGCCTCTGCTTCGCTCGACGTCAACCCTTTTTTAGTGGTCGTCAAATCTGATAAGACCTCATCTGGGCTCTGTATGTAGACTTTTTTCTCCGACAAAATACTCTCCTTATGTAATAAGTGCTATAGACAGCATAACTGCCTATTCGTTGTCAACTCCGGTCAAATAGGTAACAAGACATTTTTAACAAGCTCACATCGTGATTTTTACAAAAACGACATGACATTATCAAAAAAGAGACCTGTAGCATCAGCTACAAGTCTCGCAAATTAAGTAACTACCGAGCCAATTATGACTGTAATGACGATAGAAACGCAGATAAACTGCTTGCTACTCCCTTGAGTTCTTCTTTATTATACCAAATATCTTAAGTTTTTCAAGTGATTGCGCTCATAAGACGGCTTAATGTCCGACTTCGTCAGGATTACTTGTCAAGCTACCTGCCCCATGAAGGCCATCAATCAAGGTAATGTCTTGGTCTGATAGCTCAAAATCAAACAAATTGCCATTTTCAATAATCCGTGATGGTGTCACTGATTTAGGCAATGGTAGAAAGCCTTTTTGTAGTGACCATTTTAGGATCACTTGTGCAGTCGACTTCCCATGTTTTTCAGCAATCTCAACCAAGGCTGGCACTGCCAAAAGTTCACCGCGTCCTAAAGGTGAGTAAGCTTGTGTCAAGATACTATGTGCTGTGTTATAGGCAACAACGGCTTCTTGTTGATCACTTGGATTGATGTAAAGTTGATTCACAACTGGTAATATCTCAGCTGTTTTCAGCAAGGCTTCGATGTGATGCTCACGGAAATTCGAGATACCGATTGATTTGATTTTGCCAGCACGAACCGCATCTTCCATGGCACGCCACACATCAGCATTACGTTTTTCAAACCCAATCGTTTCACGAATTGCCGAAGGATTTGGCCAATGAATCAAGTAAAGATCCAGATAGTCAAGACCAAGTTTTGACAAACTTTCATCGATCGCCGCTGCTGCTGCCTCATAGGTAACGTTATCATTCCATAACTTAGTTGTCACATATAGGTCTTCACGCGCGATGCCAGATTTAGCAATCCCATGACCAATCGACGTTTCATTGCCATAGATAGCCGCTGTATCAATATGACGGTAACCTGCTTCAATCGCTGAGATAACGGAAGCTTCTGCCACCTCACCATCGGGCGTTTGCCAAGTGCCAAACCCAACAACAGGAATTTTTTCACCATTATTTAAGGTATATGTATCTGCTAAAGCCATCCTATTTCTCCTTTGTGACCTTAAGGTCATCTTCTTTTTAGTATGAGCATTAACTCAGATGAAGGCTGAACAACTCTCATCTAAATTATAAACTACTGATAAACCTTTGGCAATTAATTGAAATGGTATTTCAAGAACATGTTGTCGAACCCTTTTCTAGCCTACTTTTAGTCAGTCCTGTTATCACAAGAAGATAAAAAACTAAGCATTAGGTTTCCCTAAAGCTTAGCCAGTTTTAATCGTGACTGTTAGTGTCGACTGATTGCTTTTCTCTCTTGTTTTTCAGTAAAAATAGGAGAATCAAAATCACAACCAAAATGATTAAGCAGATAACAGCTATTAATAGCCAGTTGGTCGACTTAGCATTCGTATTGGCCTTGACATCAACAGCTGATTTGTTGAGCTCACGCGCTTCTTTTTCAGCAATCTTAAAGGTCTTACTAAAGGTCCAGGTCTTGCTTTTATTAGCAGATGTCCCAGAAACTGTCATGCGTAAGGTATAGGTCCCCGGCTCCATCTTAGTATTCTCTAAGGAAATCGGATACACCCATGACGAATTAGGCGCCACCTGTAAGTCATTCTTGCTCGACGTATAAACAGGTTTTTTACCATTTTTTGCATAGATTTCCGCATCGACTTTGACATCAGACAAGATGGCTGCCTGATCATTTTGAATCGTCGTATTGATCACATTACGATAATTTTCTTGACCAGGTTTAACCGTTAGCAGCTTTAAATTTGGAAAGACATCCGTGTCTGTTTCACGTAAGACGACCGCAACAGCATAGGCATATTCATTTTGAACACTTGTGCCTGCTTTACTTGCATCTTGTATTACTTCACTTGATTTTTGCTGGAAGGTCAAGCCGCCCAAAATAATTCCGTCAAAAGGTTGACTTGGCATGGTAATCTGAAATATGGCATCTTTTGATTCATGAGCAGGAATCACAACACTTGTGGGACCTGTCATTAACGTATCTAAGGGATAGGCTAATGATGTATCTTTTTTGATGGTATTGTTGCCATATTCAATCAGACCATTGACGTTAGTCTTAGCTGAGTTAATACTAACTTCTACAGTTACTGCTTTTTCTGTTTCATTCTTTAGCGTGGTCGTAATAAATTGTCTTTGATCTGGCCCCATTTTAAGATTGAAATAGGTCTTAGATTTATCAATTTGATTCTCGGGAATAATCGTATTAACCGAAAAGTTAGCTTGTGAAGCACTTACCTGACCAGTACCTATAAAAAAGGATAAACATAACAGGACTGCAAATAGTAAATGTGCTTGTATTTTTTTTGAAGTCATATAAACTGATACTTTCACGATTATTTAACAGCTGTGTCAGATAAAGTCCAAGTCAGTGTCGTTGTATAGGCTTCTGCTACCTTAGGTGCGTCGCCTGGAACAGTTAATGATACACTCGTTCCAGCCGTATCTTTTGTCCCCATACGGTATAACCATGAGCCATAGCCTTCACCGACTTTAGCACCCATAACATCTGAATCTGCTGTTGTTACACTGATTGTTTGACTAACCCCAGAAATTGTATTTGACCCACCATTACCATTTAATACATTACCATTTTTGATGCTCACTGTAGCACCTTTTAATACTGATCCACTTGGTGTTTTAAAGTCACCATTTTGTTTGACTTTTAACGACCACCCTTTGAAATCTCCACCACGTACGTCAGTTACCTGAACAAAGTTAGGACCTGTTGTATCTGTGGCTTTACTTTCCGTTTTCTGTGAATACGTTTGTGGCAAAGCGTAATATGTCTTACTAACTGAGGAAATCTCATGTGAGCCAAAATTAAATGAAGAAGCAAAATCAATCGATAATGGTCCTGTAGTCCCTTTATTTGGTGTATCACCAGTAACCGTATCGATCGGACTGATTGGATTCTGCGTGTTATCATTATTTGTTGGTGTCGTTGGATCTAATGGCGACTTCGAACTGTTATCTTCCGTGAACGTTATTTTGGCATTTGAATCTAAAGTCTTATCCGCAGCAGATACGATACCAGCGGAGATCATCGTTAAGCCTAAAGCTGCTGCTCCTGTAAGTGCTACTAATTTCTTGTTCATCATGTTATTGTTACCTTTCTTTAATCAAAATATCATCGATAAAATCAATAGGTCAGCTAATCACTTTCGCTATTTGTTAATCTATTCATCTTATCTGGTTATTTTTGTCTCTTCTCGGCAATAGACGACTAGATCTAATGGCTCGCCCTAGCATCACATCGCCTGCGCTTTATAAATAGATACGTATGACATACAGTCCTATTTATTCTAGTGAACCTACTATGAAGGAGCATCTACTATCGTCCACCTTAATTTAGCTGTATAATCACCAGTATCAGTCACACTAGCTAAGTTACCAATATTAATCTTATAAAAATCATTGATTTTATTTCCTTCATTATACTGCCAATCTTGTAGTAGATTGCCTTGCCCATCATCTTGCCAAACCCAGTAACTTATCTGAGCGGACGAATTTGATATGTTTTGGGCAGTTGTGACGACCTGACCATTTTGGTAGTTACTATGCAGTAATTGCCAACTAACTTGATTGGCCTTAACACCAGCAGCATTAGTAAAAGGGGCTACTAGGGCGACATTGATTCGAACATTATCACCCTTGCTTGCCTGAAGGGTAAACGTACCATCCCAATCACCCATCGGTGCATCTTTACTGTGCAAAATCGCTTTACCAAATATGAGGTTTGGGACAGACAATAAGGATTTAGGCTTAATCGGTGGATTATCCGTTGGCACTGGAATATCCGAAAAATTCCCATTTTGGTTGCCCATATATTGGCTAACAAATTTCTTTGCAATGATATTGCCCTGAAATGATATATGGGCCAAAGTAAGCGTCGCTTGTGGCGCCAATATCGCATATATCGGACCACTTGACTGTTGCGTCCCCCATGTAATATCGCCTTGGTAGGCTGTTTCACTAGCCAGGTTATAATAGTTAAATAAAATAGATTTATTTTCTGTGCCATTATAAAAACTCAAGTTTTGAAAGGACACACGGTTAACACCTGACGTATCAAATGTAATGACAACTGTCTCATCAGATGCTAAGCCTGTTATGGAGATTCTCTCGTTATCATGTATATCGGACGGCGTTAACACAAGATATTTGACATGCTGAGTCGCCGTAATTTTACTCGTATCTAGCGTTATCGCCCCATAATAGTTTGTGACGATTGGCCGATTATTTTTCGAGTAGTCAGCTATTTTTTTTGAATTATTGGTTAATCTACCGAACTCCGAATCAATATCAATATAGCGACTACCTGATTTATCCTGACTATAGCCATTTTGGGGACTACTTTCTAGTTTAATCTGATTAATGCCTGGTTTACCATCTTTAAAATTTTTGGTATATGTTAAGTCTTGTCCAAGTATCAGTTTATTTCCGCCAAAATTTGTATAGACGCCCGGTATCACAGATAACTTTTGTATATAGGATATACCATCACTGCCATTTTGATTTTGGTCACTTGTCGCAAGAAACTGTGTCGCAAAATTTCCTTTAATTGGGTGATTGGCATTTGCATCAATCTCCCTTGAGAAAATGGTAAACTGTCCAGCAATCCCCAAGACATTCGTATTATCAACCGTCTTAAAATCACTCTGCCAAGTCCCCGCAGCTGGTAAGCTGTCTCTAACAGCTGTCGGAAATGTCTCACTTGATCCTGCTGCATCAGATTGACTAGATGTCGTCTCTTTTTGAGCAGAAGTTTCAGCACTAGTTTGTGTCACGTTTTTTGAAGCAGCTGACTTAGGTTCAGACCTATTCTTGTTATCCGAATCCGCAGCTGCTAAATCTGTCGGTGGACTACTTGCTGCCTGGTTGGACCCACTATTAAACCTTTGATCATTTGTTGTTGCACTAGCAATGATGCTACCAATCTGAACACTCAGAACAATAAACAGCACGACCAGTACAACATGCTTATATTTCCAAAGCAAACCTCTCCTCCTTTCTATGTTTTTTTAGTAAATTTAATTATATTATATTACTTTTTTTTTTAATTGTAAACAGTTTTAATCTAGCACGATTAATTGTAACTCATCCTCAAATGAAAATTAGATTTTAAAAAAATGCGATAATGATATCATTTTTTACTCATAAATATAGAGGGAAATCTATCATTTCCATCTAATATCACCTAATGAATCTCATATTAACGCCTTCGTAACATGAGATATAAATGAGTATATCATGGCATAAGCATCATTAACTATGGAGATTTTGATACGCAATCAAGACAATACGTTCTGAAAGCTTCGGAAAATGATACAAAATTTTATCTAAAAATTGACTTAGGCTCATATGATATGAGATACTATACCCATATCATATGATTAACAGTAAAGGAAGTTTTGCTATGAAACAAAATATTGTCCATATCGCGCTAGTTGTAAACGATTATGACGAAGCCATTGACTTCTACACCCAAAAATTAAACTTTGTATTGGTTGAAGATGCCTATCAAGCAGAGCAAGATAAAAGGTGGGTTGTCGTCTCACCCCCTGGTTCAACTGGCACGACACTTTTGTTAGCGAAAGCGTCTAAGCCAATACAAGAAAAGTTTATTGGTGATCAGGCGGGGGGACGCGTCTTCTTATTTTTAAGTACTGATGATTTTAATAGAGACTATCAAGAGATGCTCGCCAAAGGCATTGAATTCGTCCGAGAGCCTAAAGCAGCCGATTATGGTACCGTCGCGGTATTTAAAGATTTATATGGTAACCTATGGGATCTGGTGCAATTTACTGACGGCCATTTGATGCAAGAACGCATGCAATAATGTCGCGTCAATCTATCTTTGAAACTGTAAACGTTCATTTTTCAGTCTTATGAGGGCACTACAGCAAAGAATGATAGTATTGGGGGCATAAAGCCTTTTATATCCCTGCTAATAACAATACCTTTAGATTTGGATATGATTTTTAACAATATAAAAAGTGGAGACAACAATACGACTAAATTTCACTATGTGCTTATACATTAGAAATGAATTTATGAAAGAAAAATTATTTTACTTGTTTATACTTATATGGACCCTATTTTGTTTTTATGTCTCGTTTTCAGCATTAGGCTATTGGGCTATACTGATATATGCGATATTCTTTGTGTCCCTTTCACTATTTATTTATCACTTTTCGAGAATAAAAAAAAGGATACAAATTGTAAAATGAAGTTAGCCACCTCAGGGAAAAAATTTTCCCACTAAAAAACACCTCAAAGATGCTATGCTGTAATTAAACAGATACCAGTCATAGGAGCTTTGAAATGCAAGAAAATTATACCACAACTTATAACCATTTGTCACTAGCTGAACGACAACTTATCGAAAAATGGTTTAAAGAAGGGATGAGTCGACGTCAGATTGCTAAGTTATTAGGTCGTAGCCATCAAACAATCAATAATGAAGTCAAGCGAGGACAAGTCCAACAAATGGATACCTTTAGAGCGTATCATATCGTCTATAGTAGCGAGTATGCGCATCAACAGTACCATAAGCAACGAAAAAAGTCTATTAAAAACACAAAGCTTGATAAGCTGGTATTGGAAAAAATTGTCCATTACATCAAGGCTAAGGTCTCTCCAGAAGTGATCGCTAAAGCTAAATTCAATGGTCAAATCAGCTACTCAAGCATTTACAACTGGATTTATAATGGCAAATTAGGCTTGAAACGTAAAGATATGCTTTATCCACATAAGACAAAAGTTATCAAGACGGTTTCAGCTAATCCTAGAGTTTACGGTAAATCCATTGAAGAACGTCCTGAAGATATAAACAGGCGCAATGAGTTAGGGCATTGGGAAATTGATACTGTCGTCTTAACAAGGGCTAAAAACAAGGTTTTATTGACTTTGACAGAGCGAAAAAGTCGTTTGGAGATTATCAGAATAATCGCTGATAAATCTTCTGAGGCAGTTAATTCTGAGCTTAAGGCATTAACTCAAAATTTTCAATTTAAGTCCATTACAGCTGATAATGGTACTGAATTTGCTCGTTTATCTGAGGCAGTTAATTGTGATATTTACTATGCTCATGCCTATTCTAGTTGGGAAAGAGGAACTAACGAGAATCACAATCGCATGATTCGTAGATTTTTGCCTAAAGGCACAATAAAAACGACCACGAAAGAGGTCGCTCAAATTGAAATTTGGATGAATAACTATCCAAGAAAAATGTTTAATTACAGCACGCCGATACAGGTTTATCTGGGTGGCTAACTTGGACTTGCAATTTGCCATAAAAAAAAGGATATTGAAATTCAAGATTTTTAAAAACCAAAACTTTATTTATATTATCACAGTTACTTTATTCATTTCTAGTTTATTTGCTCCTCACCTCTTCTTATCTTTAATTATGGCTTTTATGAACGCTACATGTATAACATTTGCAATAGCTATTAATCTATAATAATGGTAATGTAAGAAAAGTAAAAACACTCTCTAAATACGCATTAATTAAGGTTATGTGGCTAATAAATTGATTACTTCATCAAATACCAGAATATTGAAGAGATTACTGTCTCTTCAATATTTTTATCTAAAGCATGGCTAGAGTAGGACATGCTAACCCTCGTACAACAAGTGAAATTTACACACATCTGGTATCATCTCAAAGACAGCAAGCAGTTAAAATCCTAAATGATTTACCACTGCTTGTGTGACTTAAAAGGCACAACTTTACATTTTCAAAAGGTCTGTGAAGCCTTGATATGATTATCTAAACGTTCACAACAAAAGGCACAACTTTTCAGTGAAATATCATGATTTTTAGTGAAATCACAAAAACAAGAAAACGCTGAAAACCCTTGATATAATTGGCTTCATGAAGTATAATGAAACATAAAGAAAAGGAGAATTTATCATGGCAGAAGTAGAATCATTCCAACTTGACCACACTAAGGTGCTTGCACCCTATGTTCGACTCATCGGCTCAGAGAGCGGACCAAAGGGCGATATCATCACAAACTTTGATGTTCGCTTGGTCCAACCAAACGAACAAGAAATCCCAACAGCAGGCTTGCACACGATCGAGCACTTGATGGCAAGTCTCATCCGTGACCGCGTCGACGGTCTAATCGATTTCTCACCATTTGGCTGTCGTACTGGCTTCCATATGATCATGTGGGGAGAGCACACGCCTGAAGCAATCGCTAAAGTCATCAAATCTTCTCTTGAAGCGATTGTTAACGTCATCGAATGGGCAGATGTACCAGGGACGACCATCGAATCTTGTGGTAACTACCGCGATCACTCTCTATGGACTGCCAAAGAATGGTCTAAACTGATTCTTGAGCGTGGTATTTCATCAGATGCTTTTGTCAGGAAGGTAGTTTAAGGAGATGAATAAAACAAGAAAACGACTGACCCTCCTGACTACCACTGCACTACTTACAGCACTTGCAATCCTCATCCCACAAGTCATGCCTAAAATCGTCATCCCCCCTGCTAGTTTTACGCTCGCAAGCCATGTGCCGATCATGATCGCCATGTTGATTTCCCCACTTGCCGCTGTTGTCGTATCACTAGGATCAGCACTCGGTTTCTTGATTTCTGGTCTACCTATCGAAATCACGTTTCGTGCAGCAACTCATGTCATCTTCGCCTTGATTGGGTCAACCTTCCTTTGGCGGCATAAGTCTTACACACACGGTGTCAAATTTCAGATTTTTAATGTCGTAATTGCCCTAATTCACACACTAGCTGAGGTAGCCATCGTCTACTTGTTACTCACAGTTGGTTTTAGCCACCTTGCTGGACGAAATTTAGGCTCACTTCTCTTGATTTTGAGCATTGGCGGTTTTGTACACTCACTGATTGATTTCAACATTGCACTATTTTTGGCACGTGCCATCAACAAAGTCTATCCACTAGACATTTTTAAAGACGACCTAAAAAAGTAGGCTAACAGGCCTATTTTTTCTATATACGACTGATCAGATATAAAAAAACTGTCTGTATCCTAATGATTAGGACATAGACAGTTTTTTACTTATTCATTTTTTAGCTTATTTTTCAGTAAGTGAAGCTAAACCTGGTAATACTTTACCTTCAAGAAGTTCCATAGAGGCACCGCCACCAGTAGAAATCCATGAGAATTTATCAGCATAGCCAAGGTTGATTGCTGCTGCTGCAGAATCACCACCACCGATGATTGATTTAACGCCTGGTTGTTTAACGATTGAATCCATTACGCCAACTGTACCAGCTTGGAAGTCAGGGTTTTCAAATACGCCCATTGGACCATTCCAAACAACTGTTTTAGCGCCTGTTAATTCAGCGTCAAATTGTTTGATTGATTTAGGACCGATGTCAAGACCAAGGAAGCCAGCATCGATTGCATCGCCTTCAGTATCTTTAAGCTCAGTGTAGCCAGCAAAAGCGTTAGCTTCTTTTGAGTCAACTGGTAAGATAAGTTTGCCGTTTGATTTAGCAAGTAATTCTTTAGCCACTTCAAGTTTATCAGCTTCAACAAGTGAGTCACCAATCTCGATGCCTTGTGCTTTAAGGAATGTATAAGTCATACCGCCGCCGATGATAACTTTGTCAGCTTTTGACAAAAGATTTTCGATTACGCCGATTTTATCTGATACTTTTGATCCACCAAGGATGGCAACAAACGGACGAACTGGCGCTTCAACTGCTTCTTGGATGTAAGCAATTTCGTTTTCAAGTAAGAAACCAGCAACTGCTTTCTCAACGTTTGCAGAGATACCAACGTTAGAAGCATGCGCACGGTGAGCAGTACCAAACGCATCATTGACGAAGATACCATCGCCAAGGCCAGCCCAGTATTTACCAAGCTCAGCATCGTTTTTAGACTCTTTTTTACCATCGATATCTTCAAAACGTGTGTTTTCAACAAGTAAAATTTCGCCATCTTTAAGCGCTGCGATTGCAGTTTCAAGTTCAGCACCACGTGTTGTACCAGTAAATACAACTGGTTTACCAAGTTTTTCAGACAATGCTTTTGCAACTGGTGCAAGTGATTTACCAGCTTTATCAGCTTCTTCTTTTACACGACCAAGGTGAGAGAAAAGAATTGCGCGTCCGCCTTGTTCAAGGATGTAGTTAATTGTTGGAAGAGCCGCAGAAATACGGTTGTCATTTGTAATCACGCCGTCTTTCAAAGGAACATTAAAGTCCACACGTACGAGTACTTTTTTTCCTGTTAACTCAACGTCTTTTACTGTAAGTTTAGCCATTTTGGGTGTTGCCTCCATTAAATTTTTATTATATAAATCTACATGGTTCATTATATCACAAAATCAAGAGTGGTGACAAAATTTAGTAAAGTTTTACGATCGTTTAAAATAAAAAAACAACCCATCGGGTTGCTCTTTCTTCTAGTAACTAGAATTTTTTACGTTTACGTGCTGCTTCTGATTTACGTTTACGTTTAACAGAAGGTTTTTCGTAATGCTCGCGTTTACGGGCTTCTTGAAGTGTTCCAGCTTTTGTAACTGAACGTTTAAAGCGGCGAAGCGCGTCGTCAAGCGATTCGTTTTTGCGTACGATTGTTTGTGACATAGGATTTCACCTCTTTTCCGTTTCGTAGTTATGCCAAAAGCATACTCACCTAGTTTACCATGTTTCTATCAAATGTCAAGCCAATTTGTAAATTAGCAAGCATTTAAACATAAAATGATTATTAAATGCAGGACACAGCTTAACTATGAACATAATTCATCACAAAATGCTAATACCCGCTGAATTTGCTGGTCCCAAAATCCCCAAGAATGATCCCCAGGATAGGCTTCATACGTGTACTGTTTGATTGCTTTATCCGCCTGATGCTTAAAGGTCTGATTATCTGCATACAAGTAGTCTTCTGTGCCACAAATTTGTAAAAAATGTGGTGCCGTCTCTTCGTTAAGAGCAGATGAGAATAAGCGCATGAGATGATCATCGCTTGTCTCTAAGTGTGCCTTATCACCAAAAATCCGATTAAACAAGCCGTCTCTATCCGGATCTCTTGACCACAATGAAACGAGATCTAAAGCACCAGACATCGAGATGACACCCTTAAATTTCTCAGGATATTGCATGCCCCATTTAAAGGCGCCATATCCCCCCATTGACTGTCCCGCCACAAATGTACGACTGGGCAGTTGACTGATTGGCAACCATTGGGCCATTTTTTGGGGTAGCTCTAGCGTTAAAAAATCCCAATAAGCATCACCAGAGGCCATATTTGTATAGAAACTCAAATCGACTTGCGGCATCACAATGACAAACTCATATGCACTTGCATAACGTGCCAAAGAGGTTGCATCTAACCAACTATTACAATCATCTGATAACCCATGGAGCAAATAAAGAACGGGATAGTCTGTCAGGTGTTTGTCGGGTAAATAAACTGTTACTGATGTCGCCTTCCCTAACACATCAGAACGAAAATTCAGATGACTAATTGCCATGTGGTCTTCTCCTTTTGTCTCAACTCTTAACCTGTTTTAGTGCGTGCTATTTGTCTGAGGTAACTGCACTTTACTCCCGCTCAACTAAGCTTGTATAGATTAGTTCATCCTCGGCCTGTTCATTACTAACCAATCGGATCATTTTTTCAGCAGCAATGATGCCCCATCTGTGTTTGGAGTATGAAATAGTCGTCAACTTAGGCTCTAAAAATTCACCAATCTCGATATTATCAAAGCCGACGATTCTCACATCACGACCAATCACATAAGGCTTGTCTTTCAAATAGCGATAAATCCCAATTGCCATTTCGTCATTGAAGGCAAAAATATCAACTGGTACCTGTGGTGATTTTGAGAAAATAAACTCAGCTGCTTGATGGCCCGACGCTTCTGTAAAGTTACCATTGATCACATCATAGCTCATATTAAAGCGTTCTAATTCTTTGACACTGGCTTCAAGCCGTTGTCGATTATCATAGGACCCGTTAGGACCGGTGACTAAAAATACTTTTTGACTGCCAAGTTCAACGAGTTGATTAATGGCAAGTGTTGCACCACCTTTATTATCAAGTAACACTTGCGGTACACTAGAATAGTCAAGTTCTCTATCTAACACCACAAGATTATAGTCTTCATCAGCAAACTGTGTGATTTCTTCTGTCGAAAAAGTCGAGTCTAAAATAATAGCACCATCAATCATTTTTTCAGGAATAAACAAGTGTGATCGACTGCCACTACAAACAATCATGTCATAATCATAATAGCCTAGACCCCGTTTGATACCATCCAATAATTCTCCATAAAAACTCCCACGATAGTCCGTCACGTAAACGCCAATAATATTCGTTCGTTGCCGTTTTAAAGTACGCGCTGCCATATTAGGGACGTATTTTAAGTCATCAGCGATTTTTTTAATTCGCTGCCTAGTCTCCTCGGTCACCTTATTACTGCCATTCAACGCGTAAGAGACCGTGGAAATTGATACTCCAGCAATCTTAGCAATATCTTTGATACTAGCCATAAGCGTTTACCCCCATTCATCCAACTTTTTTCGTCTATAAAACGACCTAACAGTAGATGTCAATCTTATTAATCTCTTGAGTCAAATGCTTATCTATTTCATCAATACTTGCGACTAAGCCACCTTGTCGATAAGGATTCGATGTTATGGATGCGCTTACTTTCTGACCGTTAATCTTAAGTTCTTGCTGCTGAGTACGCAAATGAAACTTGATGATAACCGCTTTTTCGAGTAATCGATACCGCATCTCTAGCCCATCTAGTGTCTCCGGTAAAATCGGATCAAATACAATCTGATCTGCCGTTTGGCGAATGCCTAAGACACTCGTTAGCAACTGATTAATATAGATGCCTGGGCCACTAGAATAGATGCGCCAACCACCCTTAACTTGAGTACTACCACTCTTCATTGTATCAAATTCTGCTTGTGATTGGTACCTTGTCTTAAAGGCACCATCAGAACTACTAAAATAGGCGTTTGACTGCCGACGTCCGGCATTTGCCACGCGCTTTTGAATCTGTACTGGATTGATGATAGATAAGGCCCGCCAGGTTTCATCAGCTTGACCAATTTTCGCCATGGCCTCAGTAAACCGAATATGTGCATGCACATACTGTAAGCCGACTTCTCGGCCAAAGTTCGCTGCTTGTTCTGCCCGCTTAAAGTTAGTACTTACACCACCGTGATAGGCTGCTGGTCGATTCATCAGACGGACACCATCTGGAAACTGCAAGTGGGTTTTAATCACAGATAAGTGATGTGAGACTTGCTCAGGAGTCAATAGTTCTGCGATCATGCTGCGTGTCATGGGTAATAAGCGATATTGAATGCCTGTTTTTTGATCCTTAGGATGGATCATCAACTCTGATGAGCCATCTTGATTCATGTAGACAAATCCAGGAATCGTCGCGTCGCCTAGCATGTACTTGTCAAAATCTTGTTTGATATGATTAGCTAACTCAATTAAATGATGCCCATAGGCCGCATCAACCTGTAATAAAATCCGACCAAGCTTAGTTAATACTTGATAAGTCAAGGCGACCGTCCAACTACTGGCCATATTTTGTTTTAATCTGCTATCATAAGGCTGTAAGGTATCATCCCAATCACCATCGCCATAACATGACAGATAAGTGCCAGGTAAGAAATTAGCTTCTATGTAGGCAATTTCTTTTTTGATGTGTGACAATAATGAATGTGATTGCCCTGTTTTAGCAAAAGTTGACCGATCAGTATAGGGAATAGCTTTTGAAAGTATAGCTAAATCTGCCGTTTTCTCTAAATAATCTGCGACGATTTTCATCGGCCACACAATCACATCTCCATGACTTTCATCAGCTTTTTGCTTATCATACCGGTCAAACATAAACCATTGTGGCCAATTGCCATCATCCTCAAATTGGTTTTCAAACACATGCGTGATGATAGATGCGACCACATCAGCTCGATTAACAGCTAAGAAAAATTCAGTTGGACCTTGCGATACATCCCGTGTTCCCCAAGCAGCACCACCATATTGTTCCAGGCCATGTGGTGATAAGTAATGCACCAGCATATTGTGCGTGTACCACTGCATCAAGGTATTCATATCGTTGACCGATTCAGAAGGATGAGACAGATGAAAGTGATTGGTCAATTCGGCTATAAACTTTGTATAGCGCGCATTTTCAACTGCTAGTGAAGTGGTCTGTGTTTGGTTACTAGCACCTGTCAGATTCCCTTGAATCGTCATCGTAAAGCTCGACATATTTTCAACAAGAAACACCGTCAACACGTCAGACTCCGCGACTTGAAATAGCCGTTCATCAGTAAGCGCGTAAGGCACATCAAGACTGAAGTGGTAAGTTAGGTCAGGATAAGTACTGCCGATAACTGAATCAGCTTTTGCCTTGACTGTCACCACATCATCAGTCCGATTGATACTATAGGCTGGAGCATGTTCATCATCACTCATTAGCAATTGATTAGTGATGGCTAATGTATAGCTCTTTCCAATCTCACTTTCAAACTGCGTTTGAATCTCTCGGCCATCAGTAACTGTAAAAGTCGTCACTTTGAGCAAATCATTGGGCAGTTTATAATACCAAGTTGCGGAATTCAGCCCCATCTCAAAAGCAGATGGCATGGTCAATAACCGCCACGTATCCCCCTCTTTAAGATAGATACGTTGGCCAGATTGCTTCATGATATTTAATGAATTTCGGCTATTGCTCATCAATTTATTCATCGACGTATTGCCAAGTACCACCTGAGAATTAAAGATGCCATACATATAAAGCGTGGTACTGAGTAACGGCTTATCTACCGCCAAATCCATACCACTTAACAGGATATGACCATGTGCCCTCTCCATATCGACTTCTTTTGCCTTCAGTACAACATGGTGATAGTCGGTTGTGAAGAAAGATAGCGTCGTCTCACCCGCCTTCTCAACTTGACTTTGGCTACTAAATAGCTGTCCTAATGCCGCATCACTTAATGTCTCGCCAACAATAGGAGACCCGATTGTTTTATTAAAGACAATCGAGTCAGTTGCTGGTAGTGCAAATACTAACTCCTGATAACTGCTCACGATTTGGCCATGATCAACGACTGGTTGACTGACAGCGGTCGGCTGATCACTACAGGCGACACCATAGAATACAATCGATTCATTCTGTGGCTTAAGGACAAGTTTACCAGTCTGCAAAGCAATGTAAGCAAATTCATATTGATAGACTTCATTTGCTAGTTGTGCGTCAGACAAGGCAGTAGGTTGATTGGTCTCTTTGTAAAGTGTGCCAAAAAACTGATAGCCGTCTGTTGCATAGCTGACGAGAGGTGAAAGACTCCCCTGCTCAACTAAAGGAAACTTGCCATTTTGAGGCTGATTTTGTCTTGATGAGATCACAATATTAGTTTCATCTTGTGTCACATGATGATCGACATACTGTGACATATAGGCTTCGTTGGCTTGAACAGCACCCTGTGCTGCATTACCGATATCTTGCCCATAAATCACATCAACTGCTTGGCCATCACCAGATAGGGTCACTTGCCAAAACCAAATGCCATCCTTAGCCAACTTAAAGGCGACTTGGTAGCTAACAGCATGAAATACGCCTTGCCAAGTGAGTTGATCTGCCGCAACGAAAAATCGCGAGTCACTGTTCGAGCCTATCATCGGTGCCGATACAATACCAGATTTTGTATATATCCGCAGATAAATCTGGTTACAATTTCCATCTAAAAAATTAGCATTCAATTGATTGATCATGATACCATCATGCGTGATTTGATCTAAATCACCTGAACTTAGGAAAGATATCGTCGTTTTATTTTCTTGAAACCTTAATTTTTTATCTAGCATACCTTTATCCTTACCTATTCTTTTTTAAAGCAAACGTTACTTTCAGTAAGTCGCGACTATTTGGGCCAACTAGCAACTCAAATTCTCCCGAATCACTCGACATTTTTTGATTTGTGTGGACATACTGTAGCATGGATTCATCTATTTCAAAGGCAACAACTTGTGACGTTTTCGCTGCTAGTGCCACACGATAGAACCCTTTTAATTCCTTAACCGGTCTTGTCACTTGACCAACTTTATCATAAATATAGAGTTGTACAGTCTCAACACCAGCTACATCCGACTGATTTGTCACCCTTACAGATCCTCTTAAGTTACGATCCTCAGTCATGACCTGGTCCTCTAGAATGAGCGACTCATAGTCAAACTGACTATAGCTTAAGCCAAAACCAAAAGGATATTTGGCATAGTTTGAGACATCTAAGTATTTAGACACATATTTTTCATCTGGGTCGGATTCGTATGGTCTACCCGTATTATCGCAGTTATAATAAACTGGCACCTGACCGACAGACTCTGGAAATGACATACTCAATCGTGCACTAGGATTATAGTCTCCCCATAAAATCTTAGCAAGTGCAGTTCCACCTTCAGTACCTGGGAACCAAGCTTCTACAATCGCCTTAGCCCCATCGATACCACGTAAATCTAGGGGTCTACCATTATACAAGGTCACAACTACCTGCTCGTTTTGTGCAAGTACGAGTTTAACCAAGTCAAGTTGGGCCTCTGGTAGTGTGATATCACTACGACTAGCAGCTTCCCCACTCATCCACTCCTGTTCACCCAAGGCTAATACAACTTTATCAGCTGACTTAGCTAATGCTAATGCCTCATCAATTGCCGCTTGGCTTGGCTCAAAATAATCAAATACTTCTTGGCCAACGACGATATTATCAGACAAACGTCGTGCACCCGTCACAAGGGAAATTGCTTCTGATTGCTTACCTTGCCACGACCAAGCCCCTAAGATATCTTGTGTTTGAGCTGCTGGGCCAATGATTGCGACTTTCTCACTACGTTTCAAAGGCAATATCTGCTCATTCTTCAATAAGACAATCGATTTAGCAGCGATTTCTTCTGCAATTTGACGGTGTTCATCACTTAGAATAAGCTCAGCTTCCAACCACTCATCAGCACCTCTATAAGGATTTTCAAAAAGACCCAAGTCATTTTTAAGCTGTAAGATTCTCAATACTGCTTCATCTAAAAGACTTTCTGCAACACGACCTTCTGCTATCAATTCAGCCAAGTAACGTGAGTAGCAAGTTGTCATCATTTCGATATCAACACCCGCTTTAATGGCTAACTCAGCGGCACCTTTTTCATCCGCAACAACACCATGTGCCACAATCTCCTTAACTGCACCCCAGTCCGAGATCACAACACCGTCAAAGCCAAATTCATCTCTTAATACATCACGGAACAACCACTCATTTCCTGTAGCAGGTATGCCATCGACAACATTAAATGATGTCATCACAAGTTTTGCCCCCGCATCCAGCGCTGCTTTGTAACCTGGTAGATAACTCTCGCGCAATTGACGCTCTGACATGTTGACAGTATTGTAGTCACGTCCACCAATTGCTGCCCCATAAGCTGCAAAGTGTTTAACACAGGCTGCTACCCTTGAGAAATCATTAGCTAAATCGTCTCCTTGATAGCCTTTTACAAAGGCTGCCGCAAAGCGACTATTTAAGAACGAATCCTCACCTGTTGATTCCATCACGCGCCCCCAACGTGGGTCACGAACTAAATCTACCATGGGTGAAAACGTCACATGCAAGCCTGAAACAGCTGCCTCTTTAGCAGATACTTCTGCCATTTTTTCAGCAACCGACAAATCCCACGAGCTTCCTAATGCTAAAGGAATGGGGAAGATCGTTCTAAACCCATGCACGATATCAGCCATTAATAACGTTGGGATATTTAAGCGATTCTTTTCCATGTAAGTTTTTTGAACACAAATTGCTTCCTTAGCACCCGAGATACCGAGCGTTGTCCCGGCATTATTGATATTATCCTCATTTAATCCTAAATCTGACATCGGTCCCGTTTTTTCCTCGGCCTTATCCGAGTAAAATGCCGCAGCCAATTGGAGTAACTGATCGACTTTTTCAGTCAAAGTCATTTGATCTACTAAATTCGTCAAGTTCGTTTTATTCATTTTTTCACCTATAAACTTCATTTTCTATTATTAATAAGTCACTAACCTATATGACTAAATAAGGCTTATGCATCACTTCATGCCTGACACATTGAACCCTTCCAAAATATACTTTTGGAAGATGAGGAAGACAATCAGGATGGGCACAACCATGAAGGTTGCACCGGCCATTTGCAAGGCATAATTGCCACCATGCTGTCCTTGTAACAGTTGCAAGCCAACCGATAAAGTATAATATTTTTCATCATTTGCGATAATCAAAGGCCATAGGAAGGAATTCCATCCACCAATAAAGGTAAGAATGCCCTGTACAGCTAATATCGGCTTGGTCAACGGTAAAATAATTTTAAAGAAAATATACCATTCGTTAGCACCATCTAAACGTGCTGCTTCTATCATCTCATCAGAAATCGTACTCATGAACTGGCGGAAGAGAAAGACGCCAAATGCACCGACGAGCCCTGGTAAAATGATACCCGTTAAACTATTTGTCAACCCAACTGAATTCAACAATAGGTAAACTGGAATCATCGTCACTTGACCTGGAATCATCATCGTTGCAAGTACCAATAGGAAGAGTTTATTTTTGCCTTTAAAGTCATACTTAGCAAAGCCATAGCCTGCCATTGCATTTAAGAAGAGACCCGCAAAAGAACAGATTGTCACAATCAATGTGTTTTTTAGGTACAAGCCAAAGTTCATACGAACGAATAGCTCTTTAAAGTTATCTAGAGACGCTGCCTTAGGCAATAGACTCGGTACGATCTGGTTGATTTCAGCATTCGTTTTAAATGAAGAAAAGATCATCCATAAGAAGGGAAAGAAGGTCACGATACCAAGTACCCCTAATAAGATACTGATGAGTAATTTAAATCCCATTTGTTTATTTTTATATGAGTTTATCATGGTCACTACCTTTCCTACATCCCATTTTGTTTTTGTCTATTTTGAATCTTTAATTGGATCATCGTCACAAGGATAATCCCAATAAAGAGAATAAATGAACAGGCTGCTGCATAACCAAATTTACTATATTGGAAGCCATTTTGATAAATGAATAGCGCAACCGATACTGTACTATCTAGCGGACCACCTTTAGTCATAATGAAAGGTTCTTCAAAGAATTGGAACCAGCCAATTAAGGTTGTCACAGTGACAAAGAAAATTGAAAATTTGAGTAAGGGAATCGTGATTTTAAAAACTTGTTGCCATTTCGTTGCGCCATCTATTTCAGCTGCTTCATAATACGCCACAGGGATGCCGCGTAACGCCGCTAGAAATATCAACATATTTAATCCTGTTGCTCGCCAAACAGCAATGATGATTAAGGAAATTTTCGATGTGCTAGGATCCGTCAACCATAGTATTGGTCCAACATGTATATAGGACAATAAGTGATTTAAAAGGCCAATGGTTGGGTTATAGAGATACATCCAAACAACGGCAATCGCAACGGTATTCGTGATAGATGGACTATAGAAGACCAGCCGTAAGAAATGGAAGAACCTATTTTCACCGACATTGATCATGATTGCTAGTGCTAATGAAATACCAATAACAAGCGGTACCCCGATGACAACATAATACCCTGTATTTAAAACGGCTTGTCCAAATAGTTTATCTGTGAAAATATTGATGTAATTCTCTAAACCAACAAAATGAATTCTTGAGTAATCAGCCAAGCCCGCTAAACTCATATCAGTAAAACTGATAAACAAGGCAAGCATGATGGGGATAATTGAGAAGATGACGAGCAACGTCACTGCAGGCGCTATAAAAAAGTAAGGCGCTTTATGTTTTTTCATGAATCGTACCTCCTTATGTCATGAACAGATAATGAAAGATATCAGCCAATAACCAAACTATCGTACTAAAAAGTTTTTTACCTTCTCAGTACGATAGTTTCTCTATTTAAATTAAGCGCTTATTTATTTAACTTAATCGTATCATCATCAAGCTCAGTCATTGCTTTTTTGATATCTTTACCTTTAGAGATAACCTGCTCCCATTGTTTCATATAGAGTTGCGTTGTTTCATCCCATTTTTTAAGCAATGGCATTGGTTGAGAATGTTCTAATTGTTTACCAAAAACAGAGATAATTGGATCTTTTGTAAATGTTTCTGATTGCCATGCAGCTTTATTTGTTGGTAATGAATTAGTCGATTTAAAGAAGGCTGTTTGATTTTCTTTTTTAGAAAGATACTCAATCAGTTTCATAGAATCAGCTTTTTTCTTACTACTGCTAAAGACAGCTAAATTGGCACCACCAGTTACTGATTCACCATTAACAGGGCCTTTAGGCAATTCAGCTACAGCCCATTTACCTTTGATATCGGTTGCATTTTCATTGATACCCGAAATCATCCATGGGCCACTAATGAACATCGGAACAATCCCTTTTCCACCAAAACTTTGGCTGATGTCTAGTCCAAGATTCGTCTTAGGAGACGCCCCTGATTTAACAATATCTTCCAGATATTTAAGGGCATTTACCATCTCAGGTTGGTTGAACAATGGTTTATTCTGCTTATCAAATAAAGTTGAGCCATTTTGGCGTGCAAACATGAAACCAAAAGTTGGTTCTGCAGCATCAATGTTGATACCATACATGTTATCGCCACGATTAGCAAGTTTTTTAGCAGCATCTGCTAATTCTTCCCATGTTTTTGGCGCTTGTGGATAGCCTACAGCATTCAGCAAGTCTGTTCTGTAATATAGGGCACGTGTTTCTGTGTACCAAGGCACAGCATAGTATTTGCTATCAAATTTAGTCGTTGCGACTGACCCATCAAAAAAGTTAGTGGGTTTCAGGACGTCAGCTTTTTTAACATCATCAGAAATGTCAGTTAGCGCACCCGCGTCTACGAACTCACTCATGAAAGAAGTCCCAATTTGCGCAACATCTGGTCCATTTTTTGCTGCAACAGCTGTCAATAATTTATCTCGAGAAGCACTCCATGGAATACTCTGAATTTTCACTGCAACACCAGTTTCTTTAGTGAATTTGTCGATGATCGGTTTCACACCTTGATCACCATCACCCATGTACCAAAAAGTTAATGGACTGGATGCCTCTTTCTTGTTGTTGCTTGAACAACCAGACATAATACCCAGAGCAGCCAAGGCTGTGACACCTATTAAAATAAATTTTTTCATCTGTTTCCTCCTTAGTGAAACGTTTCTATAAAATGATATTAACATACTTTTTTTCGTTTTGCAAGCGCTTTATTTAAAATAATCATCCTTTTTTTGCGTAATATTAAGTTTTTATTTTAATTATGATAAAACGCTAATAGAAACGTTTCTGCATTGTTCTTTAATACTAGCCACTTAAATTAAGATCAATCGTGTTATAATGAACTATCTGATGACTAGCTCTTACATTATGTTCATTTTGCTAGTTACTGATTCCGATATAAAATCATTCTTAAACAGGAGATATTATGCTAACCCTTACCAAAATGCATCAAGCTAACTTTGACGACTATATAGCAACTGCCATCACCACCTATGCAAAGGAAAAGGAAGGTAATGGCAGTTGGCCTAAAGCGGATGCCATTTCAAATGCTGAAACTGCCTACCAGCAGTTACTACCAGATGGGCTGTTAACAGCAGATAATTATTTATACATGATCCAAGAGCAGTCCGAAAATCTCGGTTATATCTGGTTTGCTAAAGATAACCAAAATCAGGGGACTGCCTTCATCTATGATTTTGAAATCTATCCAGCATTTCAAAATAGAGGTTTTGGTACCAAAGCCCTATCCTTAGTTGAATCAGAAGCAAAACAGCTCGGATTTTCTGCCTTATCACTTCATGTTTTTGGTAGTAATGCACCTGCGATTCACCTTTATAAAAAGGTGGGATTTGGCGTTACAGATATGAGCATGCGTAAAACATTGTGATGGTTCCTCCCCCTATCAAAATACAGGTTAATAACGAATAAAAAAACATCCTTATCAGGATGTTTTTTTGATATCACTGGCATCAACTCTTATCAATTGATTCACTATCTCCATCTAACCAACCAAGCAACAAGTTTACCCAGCTAGCCGCTTGAGGATTATTCTGGGTTGAATTCCTACTGGTTCGACTATCTCCTAAAGCTGCGCCATGCACACCTCTTTGATATAGATGAAGTTCGAAAGGTATCTTGTTTTTCTGGAGTACAGCTGACATTTTTAAACTATTTTCAACTGAAACCAAGGGGTCCTCAGTCGTATGCCACAAAAAACAAGGCGGCATGTTTTCAGTGACATGATAAATAGGTGAAATTTTTCTCAATTCTGATTCGTTAGGATTTAAGACCCCTAATGCTGCATAATTAACCTTGCCATCATCAGAATGAATGTTTACAAAATCTAGTGGCGCATAAGCCAAAACAAGATTATTGGGCTTAAATGTCTCAGCAGGTTGATGTACCAACTCAGACAGCCATTTTTCATGCCAATAAACACCTAATTGAGCGGCTAGATTCCCACCAGCCGAAAACCCTAATACCGTTATTTCATTACTTTTGACAGACCATAGCTCGGCATTTTCTCTAATGATGGCTAGTACTTGAGCTAACTCTATCAGCGGATTAGGAAAAGCAGAAACAGGATTGATTGGCAACTGTTTGTCATCTGAGTAACTAGCTAATCCTTCCGTACTGTAATTAATAACGACTGCATGGTAATCCTCAGCAAAAAAAGTTAAGGCTACTGGTTCAGATTCCCTATCTGATGTCCAAAAATAGGCACCACCTGGCACTACGACCATTACAGGATATTTTCGGTTTGGGTCAATTTCTTTACTTGGTTCATGTAAATAAAAAGTTGCTGTCGCTTTATATGCGCCTATCGACTTTGTAAAGTATTTCATATCTCCCCTTTATTTTTTTTTGATAATCAGGAGTACATCACGAACAAACCTGTGCATAGGAACCTTTGTTACCCTTGTAGATGCATCATATTGACCAGAAGTTGCCATCTGTTTTTTGCTTTCCAAATCAAGATAAACCATCTCACATGATGCGTAATTCCCATTTAATATCACTTGCACATTATAAGGGATATAGACTATCATTTGTGCTATCGTTTCAGATGCTCTGATAGCTTCAGAATCATTTCCGATAACAGATTGACAAGGAGTTAAACTAAATAATTTTTCTCGTTCTATAAACTGTTTAAGGAAGGCATAATCCCAAGCTCCTTCAAATTGAAGTGCATCATGCCAATCAAATGGTGTATCAAAAGCCTCTCCAATGTCAGAATTAAATCCTAGCTCAGAAACATGCCAACTATAAATGCCATGTGCACCATATGTAATGCCTGAACCCGCACCTGATAATACACTTTCCCATGCTGCACGTCTCACATCTTCTCTGGAAAATCGGCCATAAACCTTACCACTATAACCCATCATTTCATAGCAAGGTTCGGCATTAATAGCTAAGCGCTTTGGTTCTTTTTGATAGAATATCTCAGCCAAACGGTAAGGCATATCTTGAAATTTATGGTTATGGCCAGATTGAAACATATAAAAATCAAGATCATCATGACTCTCAAACACGTCTGGTAGTCCTTTTTCTCTACCTCTAATGTGAAATGTTTTTAAGGCAAGTGGATTATTCTTTTTTATCCTATCGAGTGCAATTTTATAGTATGCTATGACCTCATCTGATGGGAAATCTGTATCTCCGCTAATCAGATAAATAGGTTCAAACTTATCATACCTAGCCATGACATAATCAACATAGTCTGCAACCTTTTCTTTTGGAAACTGACTTGTTGCTAATAATTTAGTTGCCCATGTATCTGGCAAATAGTTGACCCATAGCAAAACCAAGGCAATTGTAAATCCTTTTTCTCTTGCCAAGAGCATCATTCTCTCTACTCGGTCAAAATATGCTTCATTTAGCTGTTCAAAGTCAAATGTGCCATCTGTCTTTTTTATAAATGGTTGTATATCAAGTACTGATTTACTTGCATCCCATTGTTCTAGCAGATTAACCTGGATCACATTGAACCCTTGCATTTTCCGATAATCTAGATAATATGCCCAGTCACTTTCAAGTATATTTGTAAAGGCACTCCAGCAAGTATCTGCTAGGTAAAATAGTGGCTGATCTCCTGAATAAAATGTACCATTTTTAATTTGCATAGCTATATCCTTTTCTTTAGACTTCCGCTACAGTCACAACTTCTTCACTTTTATTTTTTCTATCTAAAAGTTTAATAAACGGATAGTAAATCAGGCATCCTATAAAGATACAAATGATTTGTAATACTGCGATTTTCCACCCTCCAGATAAGAAACCATTAATCGCTATTGGTGTACCAAACGGCGCTTGGAAACCCGATAATCTTGGGAAAATACCAGAGGCAATAGCAAGATAAGCAGTCAATACTTGTACCAAAGGCGTCAGAATAAATGGTATTGCCATAATTGGATTTAAAACAAGAGGTAAGCCAAAGATAACTGGTTCATTAATCGTAAAGAGTCCTGGTATAGCACTTAATTTACCAATAACTCGAGTTTCTTTCGATTTTGAGAATAGCAAGATAACAATAATGAGAGACAAAGTCCCACCCGCACCACCAATTCCGGCAAAAAGGTTGTAGAAGCCTTGTCCTAAAATATTAGGTAGATGACCGTTAGACGTCCCAGCCTTTAGCGCATCCAAATTGGCAACATCCATTGGTAAATACAAGGCAACAATGAAGCCCGATACAATATTTGACCCATGAATTCCGAAAAACCACAAAATCATTTGGAAAAAAACAATCAGCAACAGTGAACCAACATTTGAAGAAAGACCGTTCAACGGTGTTGCAATAATTGAATACACAAAATCTGAGAATGAGCCATAGGACGTTAATGTGAACAAATAACTGAGAAATATTGCTGAACTTGCTGAAATTATTAATGGCACTAAATTTGCAAATACATTACGAACAAAAGGTGGAACACTATCTGGCATTTTAATACCAACGCTCTTAGCATTGAAATAACAAAAGATCCTTGAGAATAATAGACTAGCTATCATAGCAGTAAATAACCCTGCTGCACCTAGTTTTGAGTTATTTAAGGTTGTAATTTTGTCAAGCGTGACCATAGGTGTTAAAATCAAAAATGAGAGTAACGACACAATACCTGCGGACATACTGTTCTGCTTTAAATTTGACGCAAGTTGATAGCCTATCAGGAATGATGCATAAATAGAAATGACACCAACTGTTAAACTATAGGTGTTAAGTAAGGTTGCAGTTAAGCCAATTTTTCCAATAAAATCAGTCCAAGGTTTGACTGGTAACACAGCAAGTAACAATGCTAATGACCCAATAATATTAATCGGCAATGTCGCCATTAACCCATTTGAAATTGCTTTCAGGTAGACATTATTCCCTACCTTCTCTGAAATAATGAGTGCTTTATTTGTAAATTTATCCACTTTTCCCATAACGCTTAATCTCCTTAATTTATAGGGTATAACTCAATATTAGATTAGTGATTTAAATACAGTTTCACGAGGTCATAATATTTAAATTATATCATTTGGTGATACACATATACTATTTATTGTTGGTGATATTATCATCTACCTCCTTTTTTAGAAAGCGCTTCCATTTTTTGTATTTTAAAATGATAGATTTTTTTTCAGAAGGAAAAATCGTCTCTTGTTTTACATTTTTTAATGAAATAGTCGCATTTGCCAACATAGCAACTCCCATCGCTGATAGCTCCTCAACCTCATTCACAATAATTTTTTTATCCAACAGTGTTGCGAGAGCTCTCATTAGTTCTTTATTTTTACTAACTCCACCATCCACTCTAACAATTTCAATTGTTAGACCTGAAACCTCCTCCATGGTCGCGAGTACCAACTTGACTTGAAATATAATACTATCCAAAACTGCCCGTAATAAATCAAATTTATCATTACCACGTTTCATACCAGTGAAGGTAGCCACAGCATCATTGTCCCAAAAGGGAGCTGCCAATCCCTGTAATGCCGGGATAAAAAAAACGTCGTGATCGTGCGTTTCAGTCAATGCTATTTTACAGGCCTTATCAAAGTCATCAAAATCTGAAATACGCTCAGTAAACCAATTAATTGAATCCGCACAAGATCGGATAATACCTTCAAGCGCATAGTCTGTCCTGGTCGCGTTAGACATCCCAATCGTCGTCAAAACTCGTTGGTCACGAGTATCCCCTTTGGCTTTTAACTGCATCAAGATAGATGCCCCAGTTCCTAAAGTGACTTTAACATCTCCTTTCTCAATACACCCCTGTCCATGTAGGGCTGCTTGAGAGTCTGCCATGATTCCCTGGATTTTTATGCCATGATAATAACCAAAAATATCTGATGAAGACTTTATCTCAGGTAGGTCTGATAGGCTGGCATGAAACAACGAAGCCAATTCAGAGTCCCATGTTTGCGTCGCAATATTAAATAATAGAGTCCTACAAGCATTACTTTTTTCTGTTGCAAATACTTGATGACCCGTTAACTTCCAGATTAACCAACTATCCATCGTACCAATTGCCAGATGCCCAGTTTTTGACAGTTGAGATACGTCGGGCACCTCATCATATAACCATTTAATCTTTGTACCTGAAAAATACGGATCTAAACGTAATCCTGTTTTTTCAATAACTAATGGCTCTTTTCCCTCATGAATCATCCTATTACACATTGCAGCTGTTCGATTGCATTGCCATACTAAGGCTGGATATACAGGTAGTGAGGTCTCTTTATCCCAGGCAAGCACTGTCTCTCTTTGATTCGTTATTGAAATAACTGCAATATCGGAATAGACTAACTCATTATCCCTAAGCGCCAGTTCAAATAGTGCAACAACATTTTCCCAAATTTCAATAGGATCATGCTCGACCCAACCTAATTTTGGGTAAAACTGTTGATGCTTTCTATCATATCGCTTGAAGATACAACCTGCTTTCATCAAAATTAATTTTGTACCAGAGGTACTCTGATCTATGACAATTTGATAGTCTGCTGACATATAGACTAACCTCCAATAAAAGATAAAGAAGTTTGGACCAATGAGCCACTATCTAGTCCATAATGATGAAATAATTCTTCACTTGTTCCGGTAACCAATACTTCATCTGGGAAAGCAACATTTTTTTGTTTAATTCCCTCTTCCCCTGACAATGCTTGAAGTACAGCTGCACCCAAGCCATTATAAATACTATGTTCTTCGACAGTGATGACACGCTTTGTTTTTCTTGCCGAACGTTTTACAGCGTCTACATCAAACGGTTTCAGGGAATGCACATTCAAAACTTCTGCATTAATATTGCTTTCTTTTAGCAACAGTGCCGCATCCATTGCTTGACGAACAGTTTCACCAGTTGCTATAAGCGTCAAATCAGTTCCTTCAATCATCGTCACTGCACGACCAATTTGAAAATCATAGTCCAATCCCATATAACAGTCTGCTACCGGATTTCTACCAAGACGAATATAAGCTGGTTCATCTGATTTAGCAAGTGCCTGAAACATTTTAATCGTTTCAAAACGATCTGCTGGTATTAAGACCTGTAGATTAGGAATCGCACGTGTGACCGCGATATCTTGTAGAGAATGATGACTCATCCCAAGAGCTCCATAGCTCACCCCACCGCTAATACCGATAAGTTTAACGTTCTTATTTGAGTAAGCAACATCCACTTTTATCTGTTCGATACTTCTCATACTTAAGAAACATGCTGGAGAAGCAACAAAAGGTCGTTTACCCATATGTGCCAATCCTGCTGCAATACTGACAATATTTTGCTCAGCAATCCCTACCTCTACAAGCTGTTCAGGAAGCTGATTTGCAAATTCAACCAGTGAGGCCGATCCTCTAGAGTCACTCGTCAGGACAGTCAAATTAGGGTTCTTTTTAGCTTCCTCAACTAGTACCTCACACATGACTTGACGATTTGCAATCCTGTTTTTCTCCATCATAATTTCAAAGCCTCCATTTGTTGATCAAGTTCTGCAAATGCATGTGATAGTTGTTCATCCGTAGGTACTCTATGATGCCAGGTCACTTGATTTTCTGCTTCAGAAAATCCCTTGCCCTTAATCGTATTTGCAATAATTAATTTTGGATGATCTGGTTTATTAGGTGCTGAAAGTACATCTACTAGAGCTGATATATCATTACCAGCAACACTATGAACATCCCAGCCAAATGCCCGCCATTTATCAGCCAATGGCTCAACAGACATCACATCTTCTGACTGACCCGTAATTTGCAGTCCATTGCGATCAATAATTGCTGTCAAGTTATCCAATTTATAGTTAGCTGCAGCCATCGCGCCTTCCCAAACCGATCCCTCAGCAAGTTCGCCGTCGCCCATTAAAGTATAAGTATGGTAAGACTTTTTATCCATTTTCCCAGCCAATGCAATCCCAACTGAAACAGGTAGACCATGACCCAGTGACCCAGTGTTCATCTCAACACCAGCTACTTTGTTATTCGGATGTCCAATCAGTCGTGACTTAAACTTAGAGAATGTTTCAAGCTCCGTTTTATCTATGAATCCTTTATCCGCAAGAATAGCCCAAAGTACTTCTACAGCATGACCCTTACTTTGTACATATTGATCACGATTGTCAAGCAAGGGATTGCTAGCATCTACTTTCATGACTTGATAATAGAGCGCGACTAGAATGTCCGTACAAGATAAATCAGATCCTGTATGACCAGTTTTACCTTGGTGGATAATTTGAAAAATTGATTTTCTAATTTCAATTGCTTTTTTTTCTAACTCACTGATATGCATGATTATTCCCCTCTCAAATAGGCTTTCACATCTTCCTCAATCGGATCATAGAAATCAGGTTGAATCCCTATATATTTGCATGCTTCATATAGTATTGGAACGACGTCTTTTCTGACTGCTGCAACGTGGTGAATATAAGGGCCATAAACAAGCTTAAATTCTAAACGATTCAAATTTTCAAACTCTAAGTAAATATAAGTCCCTTGATTATAAGGTCCATCGATAGCTTTTCCTGTACCCATTAGCAACGAATACTCCCCATTGTCACCATCAAACCGACAAATCGTATACTCGTCTTTTATAGCCCGGAAAGCAACTGAACCTGGATAATCAAAAACAAAGTGACGCTGCGGCAAAATCGGCTTCGTCTCAGCAGTTGAGTAAGCAAATACTCCTAAATGCTGTAATAATTCTCCATTTTCGTTATCTGGGTGCCTACAGTTAACATCTGCAAAAATTGCACGGTGTTCACCCAACGAAGCTGCTTCAATAAGCAATTCAGATATCGCACCATGAACGTCTGTTTCACAAACAAATGGAATACCTTCTTCCTGCAAAAGCGATAAGGAAGCGTAAGGTAAAATACCAATTTCATCTTGTAATGCAGTCCAACATTGAATTACGCCAGAGTTACAGCCATAAACGTGACACAAATTTTCTAAGGCTACTTTAAGTGCTGCAACCATTTCTAAATCAGACTCTGAAATTTGAACCTCTGTATGTTCTGTAAAATAATCTATCACGACTTGAATCTTCGGATATTCCTCAGACTTTACACGCTCAATTTCTCGAACGACTTCATTAATTGGTACTGGTGAAAGCGAAATATTAAAGCGCTCTAGGAGCTCACCCTCATTACAAATAACTGACCAAAAGTCAAAAGGTCTTGGCCCAACTTGTAAAATTCTTGTTTCTTTGAAAGTCTTTACCACATTACAGACCTTAATAAAGTCTGTCAATCCTCGGCTAAATTCCGGTGAATCAATATCAGAATTTTGAATGTATGTAAAAGGTACCTTGAATCGTCTTAAGACTTTGCCTATCGCAAACAAACCGCACTGTGTATCCCTCAACCTAGAGCCATCAGCTGCGGGCCTCTCATCTTTTGGTCCCCATAGTAAAACAGGAACGTTAAGTTTTTTAGCTAATCTAGCACAGGCATACTCTGTTCCAAAATTTTCATTTGCCAGAAAAAGGCCATCTATCCCTTCACGATTAAACTTTTCAGCAATTTTTTCAACTCCTTCATCATCATACAGTAGCCCTTCTTCATTGATTTCTTTAATATCAATATAGTCTATTGAAAGCGCATTCATTTTTTCTCGTGTTAAATTAGCATACTCAATTGCAGCTTCTGAACTAAACAAATTTCTCCTAGTTGGTGCAAATCCAATTTTTACTGGGTCCATTATAATCTCCTTAAATAAGTCCGTTTTTTAGTAATATTTATTTTAATTTAGCTTTTATTGCTTCTGCGATTCTTGAGACATCATCCAATACAAAGTCTTCAGCTGGAATCATGATGAGCTTCTCATCTGAAAATTCCTTTTTTATTTTTTGATAATTAAATCGAGCTTGAGGACTCAACAAGATACAATCACAATCCTTTCCAACCATTAATACCTCTGAAAGCGGAAAAGACATAACTTTAATTTCTTTTTCGAAATCCTTTATCTTTTCTTTCAGTAGCCCTATCAATATCGTACCAGATAAGCTCATTGTGCAAAATAAGCCAATCTGTAACATCTATTAACTCCTCTCTTCATCTATTTCTTTCAACATCAGTATATCACTAACTAAAAGTTTTATCAATGTTTTTATAAAAATATTTGCAAATAACTAAAAAAAGACTAAATCATGTACCTTGATTTAGTCTTTTATCTTTTTATTTGGTTGTATACTTGATCTCTCAACTATCGTAGTCCCAATCATCAACTTTAAATGGTTATCATCATGATTCTCGATTTTATCAATTAATCGTCGAACAGCTTGACGTCCATAATAGACTTTATCGACTTTAGCTGTTGTTAAAGGTGGTGAGCAAAACTCTGCAAGCGGGATATCATCAAATCCAACAATTGTTATGATGTCTTTTCCCGACACTTCTTTAATTGCTTTCATTGCGCCAATTGCAATATTATCATTGACAGCAAAAAATGCAGTTGGCAATTGACGTCCTGCTTTTATCAGCGCTGTCAAATACTGTTTCATATCTTTGTATGATCCTTCTAGAGTCGGTTCTACCAAAGCTTCTATAGCTGTATCTAAAATTAAATGATGGTCTAAAATAGCTTGACTGTAACCTAATTTTCGCTCTCTAAAATTATTGATTTGAAATGCTGAATTGATAATGCCAATGTCTCTATGACCATTCTCAATTATTTTCTCTACAATTTCATAAGCACTGTCCATATTATTAATTGAAACAAAATCAAACGCTTGTGACTTAAAGATTGTATCTAGAATAACCAAGGGCATTGAAATATGTTTAAAATGTTCCAAATCTTGCTTCTCTAGCTCAGTCCCTAAAAACAACAGCCCTTCAGCTTGATCCGAGCGTATACTAGCTTGAAAATCAGCTTTCTCACTTAATGTTACATGAGAAACCACCAATTCAAAACCTAATGATCTACACTCCATCTCTATCCCTCTAATCAGTTCAGAGAAAAAAGGCGTATCACCTACAACGTTACCACGCTTATTCATGACAACAAATCTTATCTTTCTAGTTTTTGGTTGTCTTATATCACGATTGTCAAAATAGCCCATGTCATTTGCTATTTTTAAAATGATTTGTCGTTTTTTTTCGCTAATCCCTTTCCGATGATTAATGGCATTAGAAACTGTGCCACTAGAGACACCTGCTTTTTTGGCAATATCTGATATTAATACTTTCATAATCCTATCCTTCGTTAGTAAACGATTTAACTAAATTAAACTAAAAATTTATCTTAGTTTGATGTGAAAATATATGTCTATATCCTAATAGATTTATTTTTTACATCCCGATTCATACCTTTAATCTATAAACATTATATCAAATAGATTCATTTATGACTATTAAATAATCTAATCCTTTAACTACCAATATATAATAGCAACAAAGTAGCTGGTCCACAGCTTATAAATAATAAAAAAACGTATAGGTATTTGATTTCCCACACGATCTATTATAGAGTCTTTATTATACAATTGCCATTAAAATAAATAATAGCAGTTTTTATAGCTTGCTCTCATTAAGCTATTCAGAAGTCAGCCACATTATGATAGACTTTTTGTACATCTTCATCATCTTCAAGTGCATCGATCAGCTTTTCAAATATCTCTACATCATCACCAGACAGGTCAACTTCACTTTGGGGAATCAACTCAAGTTCTGATACTGTAAACTCAGCAACACCATTTTCACTAAGTGCTTCCAGTGCCTTATGAAGTGCTTCTGGTTCTGTATAAACAATCACTTGATCATCTTGTTGCTCAACATCGCGAACATCGATTTCTTTATCCAGTAAATATTCGAAAATTTCATCAGCATTATCGCCAATAAATCCGATAACACCAGTGTTATCAAATAAATAGGAAACAGATCCAGATGCGCCAAAATTACCACCATTTTTGTTATAGGCAGAACGCACATTCGCTGCAGTCCGGTTGACATTTGTTGTCAAGGTATCGACAATCACCATCGACCCATTTGGACCAAATCCTTCATAGCGACCTTCCGTAAAGGTTTCTTCACTACTACCTTTTGCCTTATCGATTGCTTTATCGATGATATGACGTGGTACTTGTGCTTGTTTAGCACGCTCAATCGTGAATCTAAGTTTTGAGTTTGACTCAGGATCTGGATCACCTTGTTTAGCTGCAGCATAAATTTCTACACCGAATTTAGCATAAACTTTAGAGTTTGCACCGTCTTTTGCTGTCTTTTTAGCGACGATATTCGCCCACTTACGTCCCATTATAATGCCTTCTTTCTTATCCTTTGATGCTTATTCTATACTATTTTATCATAATTTCTCTGATTGTTTCGCATTTGAATACAATTTGTTTGGTACATATGCGCATTTCATGTCAAACTACTGACAACTATCTTGACAAATATGTCACCCACGCGTAAACCACCTGTATACGCTCAGCTCAATCCCGTGATTTATGTGCGCATAATCGGTATCCGACCATAATTTTGTTCTGGCAACCCGACATTGCCCAACCTATATACCGCATCAGCCTGCAAGGTTAAGCTATCTGTATAACTTTTACCTACTTTTGTCACGACATCATAGTCTTTCAGATAAGCGCGACCAGCTGACGAGAAGCCTAAAATATGGGGATGCGCTTTTTCATATGTTTGTGACTTACTGACATTGATTAAAATATAGGTTAACAAGCGTCGGATTCGCGCCTTGGTATAGCGCTTAGTTGCAACCGCATCTACCAATTCATCAAAAGAAGCAGCCACTTTAATGGCTTTTTTCAGTCTAACAGCTAGCTCATCATTCACTTGAAAAAGGTGGGTCAAGTCGACTAGGCTTGTTGACATCACTTTATATTTAAGCAAAGAAAAATAATTGGTCCAGGCCACTTTAGGTGCTGATTCAAACGCTTGAAAACTTGGCATAACAGCTGATAAATCAGAATCCGCATGCGCACGGATTGCTGTTGCTGATGCAAATTCTGACAACTTGTCATCATGAAATCCTGAGCCAATACGTGGGATTGCTTGTAAGCTGATGTTTGATTCTAGCTTGGCTATTGCCTTAGTATAGGCAAGCGCTAGAATATGATTAGGTGTGTTCCCATCAAAATCGATCCCTGTAAATACTTCCCACATTTTCTGTGTTTTTTGAGGATAAGATAAATGATCTGGTAAGCCATCAAGGAAAGCTTGTATGTCCTCCGATTGCGTTTTATAGATATGGCATAACCTATCATAGTCAACATGATCAGAATCCGTCCCAAATACCAGCTGCTCAACACCCAAATCTGATAGTATACCGATTGCATACTCAGCAAAATAATCTGCACTTTGGACACTAGCAAAAAAAGGCAGCTCAACAATAATGTCAGCGCCATTTTCTAAAGCCATTTGCGCACGTGTCCACTTGTCAACAATGGCTGGCTCACCACGTTGCATCCAATTACCACTCATGACCACAATCTTTAAACCAGACGCTTGCGATAGTAAGTAGTTATGGCCATTATGAAAGGGATTGAATTCAGCAATGACACCAGAAATCATGCCTTGTCCTGCCATTTATCATAGACTTGCATGGCAATATCAATTTCTGCTTTATGTTTAACTTTCAACTCTTCATTGATGGATTGCTTTTCGACCAATTCTGCCCGTTTTTTCTTAGCAAACTTGGCAAATATCGCATCTAAAATCTCACGCATCTGATGCCCCGCATTATCCCTGACATCATCATCGAATTGACCCGTTTGATCTGAATAAATAGCAGCCATCTTGGTCCATTCATTCATGAAAAAAGTATCAATTTCTTGATCGATGTAAGTCGCAAGCTCTTTTGGTGTACTTAGAAGCTCAGCTAAGGCTGCCTGTCTTTTAGGCGTCGATGCATAGCGTTTGACTGGGTCTTCTTCTGATTTGAAATGCGGCACCACATCAGCTGTATCAGACCTATCCTCAGCAACTTGCTGTTTTCTCCTACGACTGGGTTTTTTAACAAACCACCAAGCAATCAAGCCAATAAAGACGGCACCAGCTAGGGTATCCGATACTCTCGACAGTATACTTAAGACAAGTACCCAAAAAATAAGCTTGAGCCAACGAGGAAACTTTTTGTCCTGTTTATCTTGTGTTAAATAGGCTATAAAGCCAACTATAACGATTAATCCTAAATACATCATTAGTTTACCCTCTCTTCATATCAACTTTACCCTGTTTAAGTAAGTATAGCCATTCACTGAGTCATCCGAAACCTTGATAACTAGCTAAAACACTGGATTGATTATCCTTTTTTGGCGATAAAAAACCAGCGTGCACTATCGTCTTTTTCACTAGGTGTTATATCCTGAAAATCAGAAAAAACGGTGACATCCACAAAACCAGCATTATCGAGCATGGTCAGATAATTATCAATCGAGTAAGTCCGTTCTTCATGGACTTCATCACGGCGTTCAAACTTTCCGTCAGCATCCTTAACAAAAAATGTCAATTCATGTGTAATACTGTGTGCCTTCTCACCTGGGAAAGAATCCCACATGAAGGCGAAATCTTCTTCATTTTCATGGTAGCTATACCCCGGGAAAACCTGATCAATTTGGTTAACACTATGCACATCAAAGATAAAGGTACCATCAGCATTCAGACAATTCCAAACGCCATCAAATACCTCTTGAACTGCTTCACGATCAGGCATATAGCAAATACTATCACTGTAACACGTCACTGCATCATAGGTCCCAACATTGCTGAGATCTCGCATATCCCCTTCGATAAACCCAATACCAACCGTCTCATCCAACTCATCTAAGGCACGATTATAGGCAATACTCAGCATCTCCTCTGATAAGTCAAGACCCGTTACAGCATAGCCATCACGTGCAAACTGCACAGAAAGCTTGCCTGTACCACAAGCAAGCTCTAAAATATCATGAGTATGTGATGGTAAATGATCGCGTGAAAATTGATGCCAGGCATCATATAGCGTATCGTCCATGATGGTATCATAAACGCGCGCAAATTCTTGATAATTATCCATTTTTCTCTTTTTCTAACTTAGTCAGTTAACCAAGCTGTAACATCGATTTCAGGTGCATCATGCCACAATTTTTCAAGACGGTAAGTCAAGCGTGCATCATGTGTCATCACGTTGATCACGACATCAATCAAGTCAATCAAGACCCAACCATCTGCGCCAGCACCTTCGACACCATGAATGTCGCCACCATTTTTTTTGATTGCTTCTGTGATATTATCTACGATCGCATCGATTTGACGTGAATTCATACCTTCCATCACGACCAAAGTATCCATGACACCGCTCACTTCACGCATATCAAGGGCCACAATGTCAAGGGCTTTTTTATCATCAGCAGCTGTTACAACTGTTTGTAGTAGTAGTTCGTTTGTCATGCTTTTTATTATCTTTCTATTTTGCAAATATCATCATTTTTTCTATTGTATCACTATGGATAGCAGCTAGTTGCCTGATATTAGGAGTTGCCAATCACTAAATGATTAGTCATATCTGTTCGTTTAGTCTAACGCAATTTATCGACATAAGCGTTATACGTTAAAATCGTTTGTGGGTAAATCCTGACCTGCTGATGTGCAAGAAAAGCAACCGTATGGACTGTTTCATAAGCCACTGCAGCATCTAAATCTTCATAAGCAAGCGCACGTGCTGCCTCAACACCTTCAAAGCGTCTACCAGCTTCTATATAGTCAGCGACATATAAAATTTTATCAAGCAAGCCCATCTGACTACTGCCCACTGTATGGATCTCAATCGCGCGTAATAATTCAGGATCAGTGATACCAAAGTCCTCCTGAATTTTATAGATACCAACGACGCCATGCCAGACATTATTATGCCAGTTAAGCAGATCTGGATCAAGCTTGTATTTGTGAATCAGTGAAATAAAGACATCATCCGATGCTTCTTTAGCATAGTCATGTAGCAAACCAGCTAATTCAGCTTTTTCTACTGCTGCATATCCCCAGTGCACTGCTAGCTGCTTAGCAGCATCTGCCACCTGTTTTACATGTGCAAATCGCTTTGGAGATAAGGTATCAGCTAGTTTAGTCAGTAAGTCATCTCTGCTGATACCGAGTCCAGCATTATTATCAAAGACCATATAGCCCTCGTTCTTTGATAAAATCAAGTGTACCATCCGGAATCAAGAACTTTGGCTCTATTCCCTGATGCATCATCTCTCTTAGTCCTGTAGATGAAATCGCCATCTGAGGCACATCCACCCACAAAATAGGTAAAGAGGTACCTGTTCTAAATCCTGGCCGTTGTACGCCAACAAGTTGTACTAAGTCAGCCACCGCTAAGGCATCTTTATGTTGTGATAAACTCGCGATCATGTCACTTCCGGCTATGAAATAAAAATCAGTATCTGTATGCGCTAGGGTTAATGCTTGTAAGGTGTCAACAAGCGTCTGAGAGGTGTTATTCAGACGAGCCGTATCAATACCCAAACCAGCATTTCCTTTTAAAGCACGAGACAGTAAGCTAATAATCGTGCCAGCCTCATCATCATACTCAGGCATGAAAAGGACACGCTCAAGATTTAACTCCCGACGTACTTGATCTGCGATCACCAAATGCGCGACATGTATCGGCGCAAATTTACCTAAAAAAAGGCCAATTTGACGACGATTTTCCGTCTTTTGCATATCGAGTTCAACTTTAGTATAAGGTGTGAGAAGTTCAATTCCCATAAAGACTCCTTTGTTGCGTTACGATAACCAACCTAGTATCGGTAAATCATGCTATAGTCCTGGTCCTGCCATCTACCAAATTCACATCTTCAGACAAGACACTTTGACCTGATGACTAGCAGACTAAATGGCTTTAACCTCAAGTGATAGCTTACGGTTCTCACGTTTTTCAGCGACTTTAAAGACAACTAAAATACGACCGATTTTTTGAACAACGTCAAATGACATCTCTTCAATTTCTGCTGCTACATCATTAATATCAGCATCAGAATTTTGTAAAATTGCCACTTTGATTAATTCACGCGCATCCAAAGCTTTACGGATACTCGTTTTGATTTCATTTGTTAAGCCACCCTTACCGATTTGGACAATAGGTGTCAAATGGTGTGCTTGTGCACGAAGGTAGCGTTTTTGTTTTCCAGTTAATTCCATGTTTTTCTTTCTGTATGCGCTGTGCGCTAAATTATTAGTGTCACACTTGCCTTAGACAAGCGCTTTTCGAATCAAGACATCAACACCCTCAGGTACCCATGCTGCAACAACCCCACGATTCATGACACGAACCCAACCAAGGCCTGAAAAGACAATATCTGATTTGTCTTTGATTGAGAATTCTTTTCGAACCAGTTTCGGGAAATTAGCCATATCATCTGCATGAGGTGGTGTCAGTAAACCACCCGCATGTTTGGCATAAAAGGCATCTGCACCCTCGAGCTTAGTTCGATGAATCATTAAGTGATTATCAAAGTAACCTGTCATGCCTTGTTTGTCTCCTTGAATATAGTCAAGTCTAGCTAGACCACCCATAAATAAGGTTTGACCAGCATTCAGCTGATAGGTCTTTGGTTTAATCTCTTTTTTAGGACTAACCAACTTCAAATCATTTGGCCCAACAAAATGTGCCATTTGATGACGATGGATAATCCCTGGCGTATCAACGATAAAACTACCATCATCCAAAGGAATTTCGATTTTATCTAAGGTTGTCCCTGGGAATCGACTCGTCGTAATCACGTCAGCATCACCTGTCGCATTCTTGATGATTGCATTGATTAAGGTTGACTTACCAACGTTTGTCACACCAACAACATAAACATCACGACCATGACGATATGTTTCAATCTCTGCCATCAGTTCTGACACATCATCTTCATGATGGGCGCTCGTTAAGACGACATCAACCGGACGAAGTCCTTCTTCATGTGCCCGTTCTCGCAACCAATTTTTAACCTTGCTTGCTTTTACTGATTTTGGTAAAATATCACGCTTGTTACCAACTAGTAAGACATCATTTCCTGATACAAACCGATGAAGACCAGGAATAACTGACCCATTAAAGTCAAAGATGTCAATCACGTTGACAACTAAAGCATCGGTATTACCTACTTCTGTCAGTAATCTTAAAAACTCATCATCGCTGATGTTGACACCAGCAATCTCATTGTAGTGACGAAGACGGAAACAACGTTGACAATATAGTTCGCCAGTTTCAAGTCCTTTGTCCAAAGCTGATTTTGGGGTATAGCCCATCGCTTCTTTATCTTCAGTCTGCATTTCTGCACCACAGCCAATACAACGTAACGCTTCTGCTGTTGCTAAATCGTGTTCTGCCACTCAGGTTCTCCGTGTTTTTCTATCAATTTCCGCCACACACGACGCTCGCGTGCCCGATTAAATTTCGTATTCCAAGCATCTGACTCGACTAGTGGTTTGACTAACACACTACGAATCCCCGCTCTTTTTGCCGCTCTAATATCTGTCATCAGCTGATCACCCACCATGATGACATGCTCTGGTTGTTCATCCACCAGCTTGATTGCTTTTTTTATACCATAATCAAATGGTTTCATGGCACGACTAATGAAAGGTACATCAAATCGCGCCACAGCACGTTTCACGCGTTCATGGTTATTATTTGACACAACGATAACCTTGATATTAGTAGCTTTCATCTCCGCAAGCCAGTCACGCATCTCCTGTGTACCATCTGGATTATTCCAGGCAGTTAAGGTATTATCCAAATCAACTAGGACAGCATGAATTTGATGGCGCTTCAAACTTTCAGCAGTCAGCTGATAAGCAGCCGCCAGTAAAAAATCCGGTCTATAATTTTCAATGCTCATGCTTTATATTATAACATAAAAGCGCGTCTTCGTCTGACGCGCTTTTATAAAATGGCGATTTATGCGCAATTAAGCGAACTCGTAAACTCAATCCTTATGATTTCCTAACTTTTTTATTTTGACAATAAAGAAAGACGTTCTCGCCCATAAGTCCCTTTTGCTATTAAGTTTACAAACCCTAGCGCATAGTCAGCATAGCTAATGTGGCTCTCACCAGCTTGATTGGTTTCAAATAGTTCACCTGCAACTTGATAGTCACCTGTTTTTTCACCCTCAGCATCAAAAAGAGCTGCAGGGCTCACATAAACCCATCTCACATCCTGTCTCTGTCTTAATGCTGCTAGCCCTTTTGCCATACTAGTCGCTAATGGCTTGTAGGCTTCTGGGAAGTCGAGCGTGTCTTGTAGCTGTCTGGTATGTGTTTCATCCATGTACAAGCTACCAGCACCACCCACGACAAATAAGGCCGTCTCAGTCCCACTGAGTATATCAGCTAAGTGTTTGAGAGATGTTTCATGCTTCACTAGATCCTCAGGAGACCAAAAACCAACAGCATCAACTACAGCATCAAATCCTGCTAGATCTGATGCAGTCAACTCAAAGATATCTTTTTTCAAGACAGCTTGTGCTAGCGTTTTATTCTCGTTGCGAACAACTGCAGTGACTGACATCCCTTTGTCAACTGCTTCTTGCGTAATCAAAGAACCTGTTTTACCATTTGCTGCGATAACTGCAATTTTCATCTTAACTCCTCCTACATACTACTAGGATATAGCTAATGATATAAAAAGCCAAGTAATTCGTCCATAACCGTAATTTACAAACTCAAACGCAGTAAACTGGAACTTTTAGCTGGTGGCACAAAAAAACACTAGGCAAGCCTAATGTTTTCATATCTGTTATTTCTTGTCAAATTTTTCTTTGACATCTTCAATAACATCTTCAGCTTTCTCTTTGGCGTCCGCAGCAACTTCTTTAACTTTACCGATTGCTTGGTCTAGCATGCCTTCAGCTTTTTTCTTGTCATCACCAGTAACAGTACCTGCAACATCTTTTGCTTTGCCTTTGAGTTTGTCCGTAAGTCCATTGTCTACCATAATAAGCGCTCCTTTTTCCTTTTGATATCTTCATTTAATCACATTTGTTTAACATAATCAAGTAAAAAGGGTTACGCTTACATCTTTCATCTCATTTTAGCCTTAAAACATCCTTCAACTTTAGCATTATCATACTTTTTGCCTAAATCATGACCATGTCACCTATCAAAAAAAGCAAGGTGCACATCACAGATGTATCCCTTGCTTTTCTAGCTTATTTAAATTCTTTTTTCAATTTATCGAAGAAACCTTCTGGTTTTTGACTCGTGACCGTATGGCCACTTGCTTTAGCGAATGCTTGTAATGCGTCTCTTTGTGCATCATTTAATTTCTTAGGTGTCACGATATTGACGATGACGTGTTGATCACCATTACCTGTCCCTCTAAGTTTTGGTGCCCCTTTACCTCGTAAACGGAAATTTTGACCCGTTTGTGTCCCAGCAGGGACTTTTAGTTTGACAGTGCCATGGACAGTTGGAATTTCAACTTCATCTCCAAGTGCTGCCTGAACAAATTCTAGCGGCATTTCATAGAAAATTTCGGCACCATCGCGTTCAAATTGTTTAGAGGCCGCGACATTAAAGATCACGTAAAGATCGCCATAAGGACCCCCATTTTTACCAGCATCTCCGCCACCGTTCATGCGCATTTGTTGACCAGTTTCAACACCAGCAGGAACTTTAACTTTGATTTTGTGTAGTTGTTTTTCATGACCAGACCCATGACAAGTTGGACATTTTTCTTTAATTTCTTTACCAGTACCGTGACAAACATCACAGGTAGCAGTTGTCATCACACGGCCCAGAGGCGTATCACGCGCGACTTGCACCTGACCATGACCGCCACACTTATGACAAGTTTCGACTTTTGTACCCGGTTTGGCACCATCGCCATGACAGGTATGACATGCTTGATCCCGATTATAGCTAACTTCTTTTTCAACACCAAAAATCGCCTCTTCAAATTTAAGGTTGACACGGTATTGTAAATCTTCACCTTGACGTGGTGCAGTCGGATTGCTTTGTCCACCGCCGCCACCAAAAAATGATGAGAAGATGTCGTCAAAGCCACCAAAACCGCCGCCACCGCCGAAGCCGCTAAAGCCACCAGCGCCACCGAAACCGCCGCCGTTAGCTCCTGCTGCACCGTACTGATCATAGGCTGCACGATTTTGTGCATCACCTAGTGTTTCATAGGCTTCTTGTACTTCCTTATACTTATCTTCTGCACCTGCATCTTTGTTAATATCTGGATGATATTGTTTTGACAACTTACGGTACGCTTTTTTAATTTCATCTTGGCTAGCTGACTGACTAACCCCTAGACGCTCATAATATTCTGTGTTATTCATGTGAGAAGAAACCTCTTTTATTTTTTAAAATTTTTAGTGTAAGTCTATTTTACCATGTTTGACCAATTTTGACAAAAAAATTAGCACTCTTTTTTTAGAGTGCTAATTTACTATTTTATAACCAATCGCCTGACGTCCTTATTCAGAACGAGCTTGGCAAAAATGATTGGTATACCGACAATCAAGCCGATTAGTAAGCCAATATCTAATGGTGTATTAATAGACATACCAGGTAAGAAAAATGTTAAAACAAAATCCAGGATGACTAATACTAAAATGCCACTATAAAACGGAAGTCGTAACTTATCTAACTTAATATAAAAAGTATCTTGTTCAAGTGAATAGTGCTTATGCAAGATCATGATAATCGGCAAAAAGATCACCAGTAAAACCAAGAAATAAACTGGATAAGCTATCGATTTTAGGAAGGCATTTAGAGATGGTATCTTTAATAGAGACAATATATTGCTCCCAGCTAGTAGGCAAGCTGGTACCCCTAAAAATAGCGTTAAGAGTTTATAAATCGGTTTCCCGACTAGGGCATTGACGAAGCTGATTAATAAGACCATACCAAGTGAGATAGACAGGCTATTGCCACCTTGCACCAGTAAATCTTTCCAGGGTATTGTAATATACTGACTTGGTATAAAGAGGGTACGCGTGAGGTGGGTGATCACTGACAAAACAGTAATCATCGCTAGTGGAATACCCGCCCAATAAATAAACTGAACAAGATTTAAGCGATTTACCCCACCTGTACGCCCTTTGATAAAGGCGGTTACCTTGGTCAGCTGATCCACGATCAGTAAGATGCCATATAGTGCGGCAAAGGCCAGACAGATATTGAGGCCCATTAACCCGATTTTATTGATCGAAACCTGTTCTGTATACTGGCCATTCTCACCGACTGAGGGGATATATCTTAGTACAGCGGTTGAAAATATATCATCTCTCCAACTATTTCGCTGGTCTTCACTATAGTAATTCAACAGATCTGTTTTTAAAGCATCATAAGTCAATGGCGCAAATTGATAAATCATTTTAGCCGAAATCGGTTCACTACTATCTCGTGGTAGCGTTCTTACCATGCTAATCGTTTCGAGATAACGTCGATAGTCATTTGGGAAGTCCTGTGCATAGACATCGGCTTTGGGATGCGTTTTGAGATAAGTTCTCGTCTTCTGATAGGTTGCTTTATTTGTAGACTGTACAACGATCTTTTCCCACTTATGCCACTGAACACTATCGTTAGCCATACTTGTTAAACCAGCTACGATGATTAAGGCATATAAGCCAATTAACCAACTTTTCCGTAGTTTGAAGTATACTTTCATTACCTTTTTCATCTGCCTTACCCCAATTCCTTTCTAAAAATATCCTCTGTTGTCACCTGTAAAATCTCGACAAACCGATAGGTTGTCGTATCGGTAAAGATAGCTGGTATCAAGGACTCTGAAATTAAGGCAACATAGACGCGACCACGCTTTTCTAAAATCGTAGCAACATCAAGTAAATTTGAAGCAAGGGTGTCTCCTTCATAAACAAATTGAATTTTAACAATATCTGACTCACAAACTTGTTCCGTAATCTGCGTCCCCTTAATTAATAAAAGGCGATCCGCTAGGCTATCAAGTTCTGCTAAATTATGCGTGGCAATCATGGCACTTCTACCTGCATCAACCAACTCAAGTAACATCTTTTTGAAATAATCTTTTACAAAGATGTCTAAGCCGTCTAAGGGTTCATCAAAGAGTAGATAGGTTGCCTGACTTGCTATTCCTGCAGCTAGATAGACCAAGGCTTTTTGACCTTTTGAGAAAGTTGAAATCGTTTTATCCGCGGGCAAATTCTGTGAGGATAAAATCATCATAAACTGGTCCTGGTCAAATTCGGGGTAGAACATCGTCAGCACATCTATGACTGTTGTCGCATGATAGGCGGACATCCAGTTTGATAGGGTGTCTACGTAGAAAACAGAGGCTCGACCTTTGTCTCCTAGTAAAATTTCCCCATTATCTGCTAACATCTCACCTGCAATCAGTCGCATTAGCGTGGTCTTACCAGCACCATTGCGACCAACTAGTCCGATTACACTGCCAGCTGTCATCTCAAAAGACACAGCTTCTAAGATCATTTTACCTGCAATCGCTTTACTTACATCCTTAACTTGTAATGTCATGATAAACTCCTTTTGCTAACGCTATGATGCTAGATTCTTCAATATGATGATCTCGCATCTCCCTCACCAAAGTCAAATAGGCTGCCTTTAGTTCTGCCACATGAAAGGCCTGTAATTTTGCTGCATCGTCACTGATAAAGTTACCCTTACTCGGTATAGAGGTAAGCACCCCCTCAATTTCTAATGTCTTATAAACTTTGACAGCCGTATTCGGATTAATTCTCTTTTCCAAGGCGAAATTACGTACACTGGGTAATTTATCACCAGGTTTTAAAATACCAGCTGCAATATCACTTTTAATTTCATTGGCCAACTGCTCATATATTGCGAGTTTATTCATGACTCTCCTTTCAATCCGTATCTATTGTACTATTATAACTAGTACACTTATTTTTGTCAAGTATGCTTAATATTAGATAAAATAAAAAAACCATGAT